>OIEN01000064.1_pt1 | contig 88463 bp, 98 predicted proteins | sample 1581741 | NCBI WGS metagenome assembly OIEN01 (sample SAMN01760944, study PRJEB22395) | human gut metagenome | reverse complement strand
GCAGCCGCCGAAGCGGTGCTTAAGCCGCTAGGCGGGAATTGTGCGGTGTTGCCTTAGATCAAAAGAGGAAAGGAAGAATAAAGGATGTTTGTAGGAACATGGTGGTCACTGATGCCGCCCGTTGTGGCGATTGCGCTGGCACTGCTGACCAAAGAAGTGTATTTGTCATTGTTTGCGGGGTGTGCCCTTGGCGCACTGTTGGCGGCAGAATTTCACCCGTGGATTGCGTTTGATACGCTGTTTAACACAATGATCGATAGTGTGGATTTTTCCATTCTGATGTTCATGATCCTTTTGGGCATGATCGTTATGCTCATGCAGGAATCCGGCGGCACCCGCGCTTACGGTGAGTGGGCCTCCGGCCACCTGAAAAGTAAGCGCTCCGCTTTGGTAACGACTTCTCTGCTCGGTGCGCTGATTTTTGTGGATGACTACTTCAACTGCCTGACGGTTGGCTCTGTCATGCGCCCTGTCACAGATAAGTACAAGGTTTCCCGCGCCAAGCTGGCGTATATCATTGATGCAACCGCCGCGCCAGTCTGCATCATTGCGCCGATTTCTTCCTGGGCAGCAGCCGTCAACTCTTACGTTCCGGCGGGCAGCTCCATGTCCGGTTTTGAGATGTTCGTTAAAACCATTCCGTTCAACCTCTATGCAATTTTAACCCTGTATATGGTGTTCTTCACCTCCATTGTAGGCTTCGATTTCGGCCTGATGAAAAAGCATGAAGAGAACGCGGCCAAAGGTGATCTGTTCACCTCCGGCGGGGAAGAGTTCCAGAACCAGGAAACAAAAGACCCGACCGAGGGCGGCAAATACGCCAAAGGCAAGGTCATCGATCTGATTGCGCCCATGGTCGTCATGATTGCAACGGCAATCGCAGCTATGATCTGGACCGGCCACCTGAACGGCGGCCAGAATCTGGTGGAGGACTTTGCCAACTGTTCTTCTTCGGAAGCGTTGGTGTTTGCCGGTTTGGTCACAGTGGGATTCCTGCTGCTTCTGTATCTGCCGCGCCGTGTCATCGGCTTCAAGGATTTTATGAATTCCGTTCCCGAAGGTGGCAAGCTTATGATGCCCGCCATCCTGATTTTAGTGCTGGCCTGGACTCTGAAAGGTATGACGGACGCCCTGGGTATCGGTACCTTTGTACGTTCGGCCATCAATCTGAATTCCAGCCTAATGAACTTTGTGCCGCTGGTCATCTTCTGCATTGCAATTTTTATTGCCTTTTCTTCCGGCACCAGCTGGGGCACCTTTGCTATTTTTGTGCCCATCGTGGTCAACATGTTTGCTGAACGGGACCCGACCATGATGATCATTTCTGTAGCGGCTGTCCTGGCGGGTGCTGTCTGCGGTGACCATATTTCGCCTATTTCTGATACTACCATCATGTCCAGCTCCGGTGCCCAGTCCAACCATATCAACCATGTGCAAACCCAGATGCAGTATGCCTTTGTGGTCATTGCCGTGTGTGCTGTTGGCTACCTGATCGCCGGCTTTACCGAAAACTGGTGGCTGACCCTGCTTTGCTCGCTGGTGATTTTGACCGGAGTGCTGTTGGAGATAAGGAAGAGGGAAATGTGTGGCCGATAAACCATACTGACGTAGAATCATCAAAAAGAACCTGTTTTGCACACTATATGGGGCACTAAAACCGGTCGTGTTTTACAGTTATATGAACTATATATGAACTAAAACGCCGAACTTTTGGCCCCTGCGGCACAAAATTGGCACAGCTTTTTCAGAAGTTTTGAGGAGATGGCGAAAAACAAGAGAAAACAATGAGAATCCATGAGTTTATCACCTGCTTCGTAAAACTGTTGTTGAGTACCTGATGCAGAGGTGCCAGCCTTCTTTACATGGCTGCCGAAGATGTTTGGTAAAAGAGTTGTAGTTACCGTCCATGGAACCTGTGAAATAATGTTAGTAACCAGAAAAAATCCTGATTTCATGCGGGTTTGCGCGGCTTGACCTTTTTTACCTTAACTTGTTTCTGTTTACCATGGTGCGTTGCGTTCCGGCGTGATTTCGGGGGTTAATGGCTTCTGGTTGCGCTCTATACTTAACCCACCACAGCGAAAGCTGGTAGAGCAGAAAACAGAATAAGGAGGTACGAGGACAAGCCTGCGTATAGATTGTTGCTGCAATCTGTATACAGGCTTGTTGTCGTGCTATGAAGTAGGAAAGGTGAATAGTGAAAGACGAGCATGACAATTTAAGGAAAAGAACTGCTGGGATTGTGTATAAGCCTAGGACAAGAATAGAAACTATGGAATGACGGCTGGAGAGAAGTAATGGAAGAAAAAATCAGACTTGCGGTTTTCGGACAAAAACGGCTTTCTCGTGAAGGCGGGATAGAGATTGTTGTAAAAGAACTCTGCACCAGGATGGCACAGAATGGCTGTGATATAACTTGCTACAATAGAGCAGGTCATCATGTAAGCGGTGCAGAGTATGACAAAACAATTGAATATGATGGCATCCGTCAAAAGGTTGTTCCGACCATTGAGAAGAAGGGACTTGCAGCGGTAGCAAACCCGTATTTGGTTGGGGAGTAATTGATAGTGAAACGGCAACGAGACTTTTGAAAAGTATTGCCTTTGTAAATCCGCATAATCAGTTACTGAATTGTCTTTGGCAAGGTGGTATTATACTTGTCTTCATTTTAAGTTTAATAATGACTACTACAGCTTTTAATATCGCTAAAACTCCGAATAGACCTGAAAGAACAGGAATTCAATTTGTTTGGATAGGATTGCTAATAGATATGATATTTGAGGTATTACTCGGTACGGGCGCAACATGGATTTGTTTGCTATTAATTAATCATTTGTACGAATTTATATATGAACGAGAGGGTTCGTAGAGTGTAAGGAGATAAGATGAATAAAGTAAAGAGACTGTTAATGACAATTTTGACATCAGGGATAGCAACGATATTGAGCTTTTTGATTAGCTTTATCTTAACTCCGTATATTACAAATAAACTTGGTGTTGAGGCATACGGATTTGTTACATTAGCAAAGAACTTTACTCAGTATGCTACTATTATTACATTTGGTTTTTGTATTTTCACGTGATGAAAAATCGAGGATTTTAGTCATTATTAAGAGTAAAGAAAAATAATGTAAAAGATAAGAACGATGTTACATAGGGGAGAAAGGGTAGAATGATATCAACAAGAGAAGAATTGAAAAATGTAATTGAGCTTGAAAAAAAAGGATATTCAAGAAAAAGCTTAATTCGACGATATTTGCGCGAATTAAGAATTTGTGAATATTATAAAAATTGTGCGGGGGGGGGCATAACGAAACTGCTATTTAAACTCCATAATCATTATAGAAATAAAATAGGTCTACAGCTAGGATTTGAGATTCCACTGAATGTTTTCGGAAAAGGCCTACACATATTTCACACAGGAAATATTATTGTCAATGAAAATTCATCGGTAGGAGAATACTGCACTATAATTGGAACAACATGTTTAGGCAGTAAAAATGGTGGAAACGGCCCTTCAATAGGGAATCATTGCGAATTGGGGATGAACTCAGTAGTCATTGGAAATGTTCGAATCGGAGACAATGTTTATATTGGAGCCGGGGCAGTAGTAACTAAAAGTTTCGAACAAAATGAAATTTCGTTAGTGGGAGTTCCGGCTAAAGTTGTGGTACACAAAAACTAAGAGCATTAAATAAGGAAGGAATAAAAAAGTATCATATATGATGTTTAATAAATTTATGCAGAAAAATCCACTGAATGTGTGTGTGGGGGGGGGTACGGAAACCTAGATCTTTTAAAGATATCACTTGCACTCCTTATTGTCTTGAGACATATCGGGCAGAAGTTTTTTTGTGCGAATACATTCTGGCGTGTGTATATAATCAATACAATTAGTACAATTGGCGTTACATCCTTTTTTATAATGTCTGGTTTTCTTTTATTTAAAAAAACGGTCAATAGGGAGAGACTAAGAAAACAGTTTTTGCGTATTCTGAAACTATATGGGTGTTGGGCTGTTATTTATTTGCCACTTAATATTTATAATTACTTAAAAGACGGAATAAGGTTTCCTGTTGCATTAGTAGATTTTGTCCAAAAAGCACTTTTTGATGGAACATTTTACCATCTCTGGTATTTGCCGTCATTGATTGTGGCTATGTATGTAGTGTATGTAATGAAAAATAGAAAATTTGCTTTAATGCTATTAACGACTGGATTAATGATTATTGGAATTCTCACGGACACGTATGGTGTAAGTTTCCCAAATTTGTACTACAGTATATTCCTTACTACCCGAAATGGTTTTTTTATGGGTTCTTTTTTGGTTGCAGTCGGAAAATGCTTGGCTGATTATGAAAGTAAAATAAGAAATATAAAGATTTTGAAATTAATCCTACCAGTCGCTATTATTGTTTTATATGTAGAGGGAATTTTAGTAAGTAAAATTGATAGTGAGTGTATAATCAATATTACCTTTACTACCGTCATTGCGGCAATTGTATTAGTAGCATTTATGATTAGTCTACCTCAAATAGAAGCAAACAAGAATGCAAGAAACATAAGTACGGTGATATATTTATGCCATCCATGGATTATTTTTGTCGTTGGTTCGTTAGAACATTTTGGAATTGCGTGTAATGGATGGGTTAAAGTAGTTATTAGCATGATAATGTCGATTTGTACTGCATTTTTAGTGGTGAAAATGTCAAATGAATTTAAAATAATACGAAAATTCATTTGATTTGCTTGAAATGAATATGTAAATGGAGATTAGCTTTATGAAGACAGTAATAATGGCCGGAGGGCGAGGAACTCGAATATCTGAATTATTCCCTGATATTCCGAAGCCTTTGATTCCGATAGAAGGTGTTCCAGTTCTTGAGCGAGAGATTATCTCGTTAAAGGATCAGGGATTTAAAGATATTATTATGACTGTTTCCCATATGGGAGACAAAATCATGAACCATTTTGGAGATGGCTCTAAATTGGGAGTGGCGATTCAGTACTACAATGAAGTCACACCGCTTGGAAATGCTGGTGCACTTTTTAAGCTGCGAGAGCAACTAGGAGATGATCCGTTCCTGCTTTTGAATGCAGATGCCGTTTTTGATGTTGATTTCAACCGAATGGTCAGATTTCATCAAGAACATGGCGGATTAGTGACTCTGTTCACTCATCCTAATAACCATCCTTACGATAGTGGGCTCATCATTGCGGAAAAGGATATGTCGGTTCAATCTTGGCTGGCAAAGGAAGATGTTCGCCCGACATATTATAAGAATAGAGTCAATGCTGGGCTGCATGTGATTGATCCTAAAGTCCTTGATAGGGTGTCGATTGATGCAGACAAAATCGGCACTGTGGACAAGACGACGGGGAAAACTGTAAAAGTTGATTTGGATCGTCAGCTTCTAAAACCGTTGGCTGGAACTGGCAAGATGTTCTGCTACGATTCTCCAGAATATGTGAAGGATATGGGAACACCAGATCGCTTCCATCAGGTAGAAGAGGATTTCAAAGCAGGAAGAGTATCGGCTAAGAATCTTTCAAACAAGCAGAAAGCTGTGTTTCTCGACCGGGATGGTACGATCAATAAATATGTCGGGTTCCTTAGAAATATTAATGAATTTGAGTTGATTAATGGCGTGGCAGAAGCAATCAAGAAAATCAATGCGTCTGGTTATCTTGCAATTGTAGTCACAAATCAGCCTGTTATTGCTAGAGGAGAGGTGACCTTTCAAGAACTGGAAGAGATCCATAATAAGATGGAGACAGAACTTGGCTTGCAGGGAGCCTACCTTGATGCAATCTATTATTGCCCTCATCATCCACACAAGGGATATGAAGGCGAAGTACCAGAATTGAAGATTGAATGCGATTGTCGCAAACCGAAGCCGGGAATGTTGCTGAAGGCGGCCATCGATTATAATATTGATCTGAGCCAAAGCTATATGATTGGCGATGGTGAGAATGATATTAAAGCCGGAATGGCGGCTGGATGCAAAGCGATTCTAGTTAATGGAAACGGAACAGATACAAAGAATGAGGATTTTGGACAGGTAGACACACTGTCCTCTGTACTGGATTTCGTAGACAAATATTTGCATTGAAGAAAACCTAGAATGGTTTTTGGGTTTAATTAAATTGCGAGTACAGAGAGGAGAGAGTATGAAAACAACATTACTTATCATGGCAGCCGGTATCGGCAGTCGCTTCGGAACAGGAATTAAACAGTTAGAACCGGTGGATGATGCCGGACATATCATTATGGATTACTCGATTCATGATGCAATCGAGGCTGGTTTCAATCATGTGGTATTTATTATTCGTAAGGATATCGAGAAAGAGTTCAAAGAGGTCATCGGTGAACGTATTGCCTCTATTTGCGCGTCCCATGATGTAACTGTGGACTACGCTTTCCAGGATATCAACGACATCCCGGGAGTTCTGCCGGAAGGCCGGACAAAGCCGTGGGGGACTGGCCAGGCCGTCCTTGCAGCGAAGAAGGTCATCAAGACTCCGTTCATTGTCATCAATGCAGACGATTACTATGGCAAGGAAGGTTTCAAAGCCGTACATGAGTATCTGGTGAATGGTGGCAAGTCCTGCATGGCAGGCTTTGTGCTGAAGAACACGCTGTCTGATAATGGTGGTGTGACCCGTGGCATCTGCAAGATGGATGATCAGAACAACCTGACCGAAGTCGTGGAGACAAAGAATATCGTCAAGAGTGCAAATGGAGCCGAGGCTGAAGGCGTGGCTGTCGATGTTAATTCTCTGGTTTCCATGAATATGTGGGGATTGACTCCTGATTTCTTGGATGTACTGGAAGAAGGTTTCAAAGAGTTCTTTGAGAAAGAAGTCCCGGGCAATCCGCAGAAAGCTGAGTATCTGATCCCAATCTTCATCGGTGAGCTGCTGGAGCAGGGCAAGATGTCTGTGAAGGTTCTGAAAACGAACGATACCTGGTACGGAATGACCTACCATGAGGATGTTGCAGCAGTAAAGGATAGCTTTAAAAAGATGCTGGAGAATGGCGTGTACAAGGCCGACCTGTTCAGTGATCTGTAAACGACGATGAAAGAAACGATTGATTTACTCGGAAAGATCATCACAAACATCCTGACTGCGCTATATGAGCCGTTTGGCTTTTCGCTTCTTCTTTCCTTTTTGGCCATGTTTTTCTATCTTTATGCTTATGAGCCAATACATGCAGGCAAAGGCTGGAAGAATGCCATAGTGACCTGGTATCAGAAGTTCAAAGAGAGCGTGTTCTTTCGGAAACTGTTCTTCTTGGCTTTTTTGACTTCACTTATTCTGTTCCGAACCCTGTTAAACCGTCAGCTGTGGATGAATCCTTTATCCGATGTCATGGGTGGCTGGGGCATCTGGGAGACCGTGAACGGCGAGCAGAAACTGACCACCGAGTGTATCGAGAACGTAATCATGATGGTACCGTTTAGTTCGGTAGCAATGTGGACATTCGGAGAGAAGATAGGAAACAGTTGGAAGAAGATACTGTGCAATAGCGGAAAGATAGCATTTATCTTTTCGATAAGCATAGAGATGCTACAATTATTGCTTCGTTTGGGAACGTTCCAGTTATCAGACATCTTCTATAACACAGTCGGCGGAGTAGTAGGTGGTTTGGTGTACTATGCGACGATGAAGGCAAGAAAGCGTCTGTAAAAGAGTATAGTTTTGTGATATACTAAAAAAAGAGACTTTTATGTTGTTCTCATACCTACACAATACTTAATTTAAATGATTATAATTTTGGAAAGAGGTTTGTGTCCTATGCCCAGAACTAAAGGTAGTAAGAATAAGCCCAAAACTGTGACTGCAGATTTTGCAACACAGATTGCAGAAAAGCAGTCCGCAAAGGAAGCACTCACAGCCGAGATCGCATCCATTACCGCTAACATTGATACTTTGAAGGCTGACCTGAAAGAAAAGAAGACTGCTCTGAAGAAGGCCGAAAAAGAAGTGGCATCCTTGGAAGCGAAGAAAGCAAAGGCAGATGCTAAGGCTGCTGAAGAAGCTAAGAAGACCGAAGCAGAGGCTGTGCTGAAGAAGTTGCTGGCAAGCGGCATGAGCGCGGATGAGATTCTGGAAAAGCTGAAATAAAACCATAAAACTATAAAACACACACGACTGTGTGGGAAAGGAAAGAATTAAATGGAAGAAATCGTAAAGTTCTTAAAAGAAGCTGAAACATATTACTTGGCAACGGTCGAAGGCGACCAGCCGAGAGTGCGTCCGTTTGGCACGGCACATATTTTTGAAGGCAAGCTGTACATCCAGACTGGCAAGAAGAAGGATGTTTCCAAGCAGCTGCATGCCAATCCGAAAGCAGAACTGTGTGCATTTAAGGGCGGCGAGTGGATTCGCGTTGCCGGCGAACTGGTAGAGGATGACCGTGTGGAAGCGAGAGAATCTATGCTGGATGCCTATCCGGGTTTGAAGAAGATGTATGCCGCAGATGATGGAAACACTGAGGTGTTTTACTTCAAGAATGGTGTGGCTACCATTAGTTCTTTCACCCATGAGCCGAAAGTGATCAAGTTTTGATGATACGCCGTGTGGACAAACTGAACTCCAGGAGTTCACACGGTATTTTTTGAAGGCTTTTGTATAGTTTGCAACGGAAATAAAAGTAATGGAGCGTGAGAAAAAATGAATTTATCAAAAATACATCATATTGCAATCATCGTGTCTGACTACGAAGCCGCAAAGGATTTCTATGTGAACAAGCTGGGATTCTCTGTCATCAGAGAAAACTACCGCCCAGAGCGTAAAGACTGGAAGCTGGATCTGCGTGTCAATGAATACACAGAGCTGGAGATTTTTGCTGAGGAAAACCCGCCGAAGCGTGTGAACCGTCCGGAAGCATGTGGGCTGCGTCACCTTGCCTTCTGCGTGGAGAGTGTGGAGCAGACAGTGAAAGAACTGGCAGAGGTGGGAATTAAATGTGAGCCGATTCGTGTTGACGATTATACCGGCAAGAAGATGACCTTCTTCCATGACCCAGACGGCCTACCGCTGGAACTGCACGAGTAAAAAGAGGTGAACAAAATGATATTCCGTAAGGCTGAAAAAGAAGATTTCGACAAAATAAGATCCCTGTACTGGAACTTGATTGATCAGGAGAAGGATGACCCGTCATTTCCACAATGGAAGAAAGGAATCCATCCATCGGATGAAATGATACAGGCCAGTATTGATAAGGGAGAACTGTATGTGCTGGCAGATGGTGATGAAATTGCGGCATGCGTGATAGCAAATGATGAAAAGGTCGATGGCTATGCAGATGCTCCGTGGCAGATTAATTCGGATGAGATAATTGTTCTTCATGTTCTGGCAGTGAATCCGGGCCAGAGAGGAAAAGGACTCGCGCGGAGATTAGTGGAGAATGTGATTGAACTGGAGAGAAAAGCTGGCAGGAAAGCATTGAGGCTTGATGTAATCGAGAACAACACAACTGCCGAAAAGCTGTATCAGAAACTGGGCTTTCAATATGTTCAGACAAAAACGCTCTATTATGATGTAGTCGGGAAGATGACGTTCAAATTGTATGAGCTGGTGCTGTGAGCTATGGGAGAGAAAAGAGCGTATAAATCTCGGAAGCCAGGCGGCGGTCGAAAGAAGATGAAGCCGGAGTACGATGCCGAGAAGAATCTGAAAGAACAGATGGAAAGTGCTGTGGCGCTTTATGAGGAGGACTGCCCCCTCCGATCCATTGCAGATGCGCTAACTATGAATCCAATCAAAGTAAGAAAGCTGCTCATCACGGCTGGTGTGTATGAATCGGATGTGGCGGAGAAGGTACAGGATACCTTTGAGGAGTATCGGAAAACACAGAACTATAAAGAAGCCATCCTCTCAACCGCAAATACTCTTCAACTCTCCAAAGCCTCCGTTACCTCGTACCTACCATATCAGAAAGGTGTGTACTTCCCAAGTACAGCAGATAAAGAAAAGATTAGTGTTGGAGCAGAACGGCGGCGGAGATATAGAGCAGTAAGAAAACTGAGATCAGAGCCAACAGAGGAACACCTGTGGGAGACGGTCTTGCTTTATTCTGGTGTGCGCTTTAAAACCTATTCCGGCTTACCCTTTACCTATGAAATACGAAAAGGAAGAAGCGGCGAATACACAAAAGAACTGTGGATAGACCGCCGAGAGAACAGTAAAAGTCTGGCATGGAGTTCAGTGCTGCTGGCACTACGGAATATGAAAAAGGTGGGAGAAGTAGTAGACCGCCCGAAAGCTCTGGGGGATATCCGGGGAGTGACTTACATCTATGGGATGTTCTATCGGTTCGGATTGATTGACGTGCCAGACGAGATAAAGGAGAAGATGGGCCATCCGAAAGACCGCAAAAAATAGGTTGCTATGTGTAGAAGTCTACGGTAATATGTGCCGTAACTGAGGAAATGAATCTCAGTTGGGAAGGATGGTAGCATTATAGAAAAATTGAAGGAGCTGCTAGAAGACTACATTAAGAAAACGAAACCAGAGTATTATCCGCCAGTGGAGAATCTGCTGGATCTGATCTACGAGCATTACACAGAGAATAATCCAGTAGAGAAGAACACAGTTGCCGGGAAAGCTGCGAAGGCCAAGGAAAAGGAACTGGAAGAGTGGCTGCGTGGCTTGGAAGGTATGGATAGGCTGGTCGATGATTATGTCGGAGATAAGATTCCACTCTGGGAGAAGATCATGGACCGGCAGGGGACGGTGTGTTGCACATGGGAGAAGACCGCTTTTGAGGAAGGTCTGAAAGTCGGGATACGGTTTATGATGGAAGTGTATAGTTTGTAACGGAAATAAAATGAACTTCTGGAGTTCAAAAAAGCCCTCGCTTGTTACGGCGAGGGCGTGTGTCCTTATTTTTCAGGCTTTTCAGCTTTCTTCTTCGGTGCGATTTTATGACCAGAGTAGATTGCCATGCCCATGCAGATCAGAGAGCCACAAGCGAAATACTTGTGAGCTTGCATCAGCTTCTTGCAGCCTGTGTAGAAGCATCCTGCCATACAGGCAAGTGCGCCGAGTGACCAATATTTATGTGCTTTCATTTTGTGTCCTCCTTATCTTCTTTCCGTATTCTAAGCAATTCTGCTATTTCGGTATCTGTTGCCAGCCGTACTGCTAAGCGATCGTTATATGCCACGGCACCGCAATCAGGGCAACGATCTGGGAGCTGCTCCGCAGAGAAGCAGTAGCGGCAGGCGTCGCAAAAATAGTAATTCAAGTCATATTCACCCCAATCTCTAAGATATCCTCGAATGCAATAATGGTCGGCAGCTCTTTGCCGGTATCGTTTATAAAGCCTGTGTAAATTCGCAGTTCTTTTGTTATCGTATCCACAACATCCAGTACTCCGGCTATATCTTCATAGTAGCCGTCCGTGAAATATTTTATTGTGATCTCTTGACCTTTCTGAAGCTGGCTGATCTTTTGATTTAGAACTTCCTTACCTTCTTCAGTCAACTCGATTCTATTTCCTTTGAGGTGGTCTCTGCCCTCGGAAGTAATCTCATCCTCATAGCCTCGTAAGGCGGCAAAAGGAGAGAAGATTTTAGCGCGATTTGACATCGGCATCCGGGGATGATTATGCGGCGGCTCCGGGCGGGAAGCATGGAGTATTTTGCCATACTTACTTTGGACGGCTTTGCCTTCCGGTGTGTTCTTGTAGTCCATGTTCTCCCTCCTTACTTAGCCTTATGGCCGCCTATCTGTTGATTCCTTTCTCTCATCGTTGCGCCGTCCAGATAGTTGGTTCCTTTCAGAACGGCGTTCTTGCCGAACTTTTTCTTGAGTCCCAGCATTGCATTCTGCAGCTTTTTCTCTTTTTCCAGCTTAGTTGTGTCCGTGAACAGATCAACTTGGAAGAATCCCTCGTCTTTGACCACACGGTTGGCGGCTACTGTGATTCGCCTTACGGTCAGTGCTTTATCAGCTATTTTCTCGAACAGCTCAGTTGTGGCAGAGATCAGGATACTGCCGAGGTTGGTTGGGTTATCTAATTTTACGGTTCCATGGGCACCTTTCGGAACGGTGCGGCCGTAGTGGTCGATGTGTACCGGACCTCTGTACTTTCCGCAGTCACAGTTTTCCCGGTCATAGCCAACATCCAGTGTCAGACTGTCCGTAACCAGCCCTTTATCCGTTAATTGTAATACTAAGCTGTCAGCCATCTCCATGACAATGATCTTTGCCTTATCATATGGGTAAGGGCAGGAGAGCACCTGTCCCTCGGAGATACTGTTAGTGCTGGGTTTGTAGGCTTTGATTTCTTTCATGCCGCAGGGTTCCAGACCCCAAGCATGATCAATCAGCAGTTCGGCGTCAACACCGAATTCCTTATATAATATATCCTGATTGACGGTGCTGAAATATGCCAGCTCGCCCATCGTATGGATGCCGTGCTTTTCTAGTCGCTTGACGGTGCCGGGGCCAGTCATCCAAAAGTCTGTGAGTGGCTTGTGATCCCAGAGGAGATAACGGAAAGTCTCTTCATCCAGCTCAGCGATGCGGACTCCGTCCTTGTCCGGTGCAGCGTGCTTAGCAGTGATGTCCATTGCCAGCTTCGCCAGATACAGATTCGTACCAATCCCGGCGGTGGCTGTGATGCCAGTCGTATAAAGCACTTCCCGAATCATTGTCATGGCAAGGTCGTGTGCTGTCATATTATAGTGGGACAGGTACGAGGTGGCATCGATAAATACCTCGTCAATGGAATATACCACGATGTCCTCTGGCGCGATGTATTTCAGATAGATGCCGTAAATCTGCCGCGACACCTTTTCATAATACGCCATCCGAGGCGGTGCAACAAGGTAAGAGAGTTCGAGTGAGGGGTCGGTGGCAAGGGATAAGGAATCATAGGAGGCAGAGGAGAAGGATGGTTTACCGTCCTTATACACAGCTTTTCTTAATCGTACCGCTTCCCTTAACCGCTTCGCATTGACCTCCTTGACCTTCTGGACGACTTCAAACAGTCTGGCGCGACCCGGAATGCCATAGGCTTTCAGGGAAGGAGACACAGCGAGACAGATAGTTTTCTCAGTACGGGAGGAATCTGCCACGACCAGATTTGTGGTAAGTGGGTCGAGGTGGCGGGCGGCGCATTCTGCACTCGCGTAATAGCTTTTAAGATCTATTGCAAGATATGTGCGTTGCATCGTGTGGTTCCCTCCTTTCTGACTATGTCCTTGTTATATTGCTGTTAATGTCCGGATCTCTCAACGAACCACCGGCCTAACCGACCGTTGAAGCGTGGATCAAGATGCTCAAAGAACAGATGCTTTTCCTGACCTTGGATGAGCACAGTAAAGCAGTCACCAGAGTAACCGTTGTCTGCGGTTCCGGCAGGGCGGAAATCACGCACAGTTTCGATTGGGAAGGTACGTCCATCCGACCAAGTGATCGATGTCGGCTGCATATAGCCTGTAGAATCAAAGTCGGAGGATACCTTTACATAGACTCGTTCTTTTGTCATAAGCAGTCACCTCCATGTTTAATCGTAACATTTAGAGCAATTCTTCATGGAATCCTTCAGAAAGTTGCTCTGAAGCTCTGGCACAGCAGGAAGCTGGTAACCTTTTGCGGTAAGAATGTTCAGTTTAAAATCGACAAAGTTTTTTTCGATTCCAGCCATCTGTGCAATCTCCTCAATGGTGGCGAATCCTGTATGCGTGTATTGAAAGTCCTGCAGCAGCTCGTGGTATTTCAAGGCACGGTATGTGCTGGAGCAGTGGGTTGGCAGAGAAGCCTCCATTTGAAGCCTGTCGGCGTTGAATTCATAGAAGCCGATTGGTTTCAGTACATCATCATCTGACAATAGCAGTTCAGCAGCAAACGTATTTGCCCTGCGCTCTGCTTTTGCGTTGCTGAGACTATAAAAATATGTATCCTGGAAAGCTTGACCGGATGCCGCATGTTTCCGGTCGAAGATGGAGTGCCCAAGTTCGTGAGCCAGTGCGGATCTGCGTTGTTGCTTTGAGCAGTTTGGATTGATGCCGATGTATTCGCAATTTAGAAGCACCGTGTAAAACCCAAGGAGCTCTTCGCAGAACCGGATGTCTTTAATTTTAATGGCGCGCTGGGCAATGATAGCTTCCGGGTCATTGCTTTTGTATCGGCGGCTTACAGCGTCGGCGGCAGTAATAGCAAAGTTGTCCAACAGCGACTCCTTTCCTCTGCAATTCAATTACAGATATTTTTTAGGAGTAAACTTTTTTGCCTCTTCTTTTGCGTCAAGGAAGAGGGCTTCCATTTCCTTAATGAAATTAGCCTGATCTTTTTCGGACAGCTCGCCGCCTGCAAAAAGGGCAGAGGTCTGTTCTTTTATTTTCTTTGCCTGCGCTACACCGCGGGAGCCATACTTCTTACGGACATCAGCGTAGAATTGGTCATCGCTGAGTTCCTTCTGGAAGGTGGCATCATCCATAAAGTAGTCGGTCGTGACACCAAGAGCAGCAGCAATCTTCTGGATTGCGTCCACGCTTGGTTCGCGTTCGCCGGCTTCGATATAGCGGATGGCACGATCAGACATGGATGCTCGTCTGGAGAGTTCGGCCATGCTCATACCTTGTGCGGTTCGCAGAGCTTTGATCTTTTCGCCGTTGGTCGCATTCGGTGTAAGTGCAGTGGCTGCCTCAGCCCGGACATCCTGTGTGTCTAGTAAGTTCGTATCTTTTTTCATGTCATGCCTCCATGTGGGATATTTTGCTGTTTTTTGCCGGAAGGGAAAGTTGCCGGTGAGAAGCAGCAATTTTTTTTGTAAAGCCTACTTGACAAGGAACAGCTGTTCCTATATACTAAGAACAACAGTTCGTGAACTACTGTTCCTATAATACAATAGAAGGTTGTATAAGTCAAGAGGTGATAGCAAAAGATTTTAATATGAAGATAAGTTGTTGGTGATGCATCAAAAACATGATACGCAACACAAGGCAACAATATGCAATAAATTTTGCGCGACCTATTGACAAGATATTATCTGTTGCATATAATAAATGTACGCAACAGATGCAACATGAGCGATTGGAGGCGATAAGATGGATGACCAGAAGAAAGTGGCTCTGAGCGAAGAAGAAATCAGCCGGTACCCGGAAAACGTCCAGGAGGCACTTCGTCAGGGGCTACCATTAAATATAATCTATAGGAACTTGGCAACACAGTACAGCCGGATAAAACCACCCGATAAGGATCTGCTGGCAGAGTATGTTGTTAGAGCTAAGGGACCTGAGCGGAGTATGAGGCAGTTTGCAGAGGAAATTGGTGTAAACGCTTCGACTCTATCCAGAATTGTGAACAAAAAAACAGCGGGTGCAAATTCGGATAGTTTAATTGCAGACATTGCGGCGCACGCTGATAAGAATTGTGGGATTACGTTTGAGATGCTGATGCAGGCACATGGAATGTGCTCGTCGGGGAATATGCGGAATCGATTGGCTCATGGCACGGAGATAGAAAGTGTCTATGAGGATATTATTATCAAGGCGCTTTTAAACAGGGGATATAGTGTGGCTCGTTTAGAGCCGGAATATCATAGGACGATTGCAGGAGGTTTCGTCTTTGATATGGAACTCAAAACCGATGCTATTCCGAGGGGAGATGGCATTTGGGGGTTTGAATTTTGTAGAGTGCAAACTCCACCTCACGGAGTAAACGCACATATTGGTGCGATGAAAGCAATGAATGTTATGAGACGATTGTCGAGGGTTGCTGGACTTTTTGCTGATTATCAGTATAAATATGATCGAGTATCAATAGTAGTTAACGATAGCGAGGCGTTCTGTGAGATTCAGAAGAGGCTTGAACAATGCTATTTGAAAATTGAAGTAACAATTATTCTCATCAATTTGGAAACAGGAGACGTAGATGATGAATTTATGGTTCCTTGGATTGGTGAGGCAAAATGTGAGTCAGTATTTACCCCACTACCAGAGCCGGAAGAAAAGGAGACAGATGATGCTGCTTGGTGGGATGATGACATTGATGATCCAGAATAGGAGGACAGTCTATGGCAAGTGAATATGAGATTAGAAATGAAGATGGACAATTATTCTGCAAGTGCCAAACTGGCGATGGTGATGTTCGCCTTGTTACAAAAAATTGTAGCATATCCATGCGGGAATTTATTCTCAAGGTGCATGATCCTATACATGGACATCGGGGGAAAATGAGACGTCACAAAGAGATAAAAGATAGAATTTTTTAATAGCAGATATTCTAGGTGACCCTGCAGTGCGGCCGCAATAGAAGGTAGAGAAGCCCTATCAATTATTGCGCAGGCATGAGCCTTAATCGCACTGAATATCAGAGGAAACCAGATTTATATTTAGCACATCTGTGCATTTCACTGCTGCTTGTGAGCAATACCATGTGGCTTGGAAACCACAAAGAGTGGAGCCGGAGCAGACAGGATTACATACTTACAACTTGGATAATATTTAGGATATAGCAATGCTATACAACCAAGGGATAAGTGTGTCATTCTGTCTGTTCCGGCTTTTTTGTTCTCTAGGAGTAAAAATCACAGCAGAATCGTTAATGTACATAATTCTGACAAAAACCTGTAGTGAAATTGCAGATTTCAGCGCGAAATACGCAATCTGTTTCGATGTCAAAAAAGACACAAACAGGATATTATGAAGTAGAAGCACGAAAGAGGAAGGAGGTGACCTTGTTGGCGAAAGTCTGGAAATCGGATCAGAAAATCATTGGCGAGAACATAAAGAAAGCACGAAAGGCGGCGAAACTGACCCAGGAGCAGTTTGCAGAGGAAATGGGCGGAAGCTGCAGCAACAAGGTCATTTCCCGATACGAAAAAGGTGAAGTCGAGATGGGAGTTCAAACTCTCATCGACATAGCAGAGAATTTGGAGGTTCCGGTTGACTCATTGATGCCGGAGCGGGTGCAGGTACATACAGAGCCAGAAGATGATGAGATGAGCAAGCTGTTCTCAGGATTGAATGCAGAGAACAAGGAGATGCTGCTGAAGATGGCGCGTATGATGGCACAGAACGAAGCATTAAAGATGGCAATATGATCCACACGGTCGAGAAAAAACGGCGGTGTGGATTTTTTTTGCCCATTTTTAGAAGCTCGATAGAAAAATCTACAAATATGTGGATTTTTGAGAGCTGGATTCCTATTTGCAGGGGAGGTGGTTCCCTGCTCATCCTGTTATCATATAGTCAGTTCAAGGGACAAGCCCACAGAGCCAAAACGAAAGCACCTGTCGGCAGTACCTCGGACAAATAAAAAAATATCGTAAGCCCGATTCTAGAGCAGGCGAAGGATACCATAAGCAATCTGACAGCACAGCAGAGCTATTTGCTGGAGCTGGAGGACTGAACATGGGATCATTCTAACCTTCTTTAGAACCGGGCTTTTTGCGCCTTTTGACCGCAGAGTCTGTCCGTTTCATGAGGATGCGGCGAATCTGCCATGTATGTTCTTCAAAGCCAGAGCTTTCAGTATCCTTCCCTCCCAGAAGTCCGGGGGAAAGGACAAAACAATGATGAACATGATGACTGGAGCAGTAGCAATCAACGGTGGAGTAGGTGTGATGGAGATCCATCAACCGCAGGTGGCAGTCAGCCAGATGGCAGCAAGCGCGGCACAGGCTGCAGAGCAGGTGGCTCTCAACGCACATATCACCCTGCGTGAGCTGAAGACAAAGATCGATACTGTGGTGGAAAAGAAACTTCCGACCTTTAAGACCCTTATGGAAAAGGAGCCGATGGCAGTGGCACAGACAATGGTAAATGGAGCAAAGCTGACTGCTTATGAGAATGGCTATGCGGTGTATGAGGTGGATGGCTCACATACAGTCATGGCGGTGGATCGCTGCAACGATTACCGCTATGACTTTACGGATGGGACCTACGAGGTGATCCCGGCAGAAGCATTCGAGGATGTTGAGTGGAGTGTCCGTCTGCTGATGGAAGGTGAGCGTCGGATGGAGCATAACCTGAATAAGCGTGTGGCAGATTCAGAAAATGTTTCTCTGGAATGTGACGGCTCCGACTGGTCTGCGGCCGTTATGGTGGATTTTCTGGATGAAGACAATGCCGAGATGCTGGCAGACAGGGAACTTCGCCGTCTGTACGCTGCCATGAGCAAGCTCACAGAGCGTCAGACCGAGGTGATCCAGCTTTACTTCTATAAAGGTATGACGCTGCAGGAGATTGCAGAGGAGCTGGGGATAACAAAACCGGCTGTCCATTATGCAATGAAGGGTGCTCTCAAAAAAATGAGAAAAAGTTTTTGAAGAACTACTTAACTTTTGCCCCAAAACGGTGGTCTTTATGAGAGGGCCACCTCTCAAGTACATCGACAGGAGGAAAAACCTATGAATGCAGAACGCATGAATAAGGCGAATGCAACCGCCAAGATAGAAGGTTCTAAGGAGGCTCGTCCGCCCGGCGGGTTCCCGCTGGCATCAGCACCGAAGAAGATTTTTATCTGCTCGCCGTACCAACCGACGGCAAACGATCCGCCGTGCAGGAAGGCACAGATGGAAGCAAACATCCAGCGGGCTAAGACAGCCTGCAGGATTCTTGCCACGATGGGAGTCCTGCCACTGGCTCCGCATCTGTATTTTACTCAGTTCTTAAAGGATGAGGATGCACAGGAGCGTGCAACAGGAATCCGATTTGGAATGGAGTGGCTGGAAGCAGCGGATGAAGTGTGGGTGTTCGGCGAAACCATATCCGAGGGGATGGCGGCGGAGATCAAGAGAGCACATGAGCTGAAGAAGCCCGTTTGCAACCTCCCGGAGCCGGGACGCATGGTCGAGCTGCTTTTGAAGAGACTTTCCGAGCAGTACCACATACCGATGGAAGATAAAACCGAAGAGCAGCAGGAAGCTGCAGAAAGCGAGGAAGACAATGGAGAATAAGAACGAGAAGAGCATGACTCTGGAGGAAATGATCAGCGAGATGCTGAAGGACGCCAAGGTGGTAAAGGTTCCGCTTCCTGCCAAGGCAGAGGAAAAAACGGAAACTCAGGAGCAGGATAAGCCGATGCCGGCACGCCCGTCTGGTGTTCCGTTCCTTTCGCTCAGCATCAAGAACCTGCACCTCCACATGGATGAGCGTATGACCTCGTACAACTACGGTTTCGGACAGGAGCCGGATGCTGAAGCAGATGACCCGGTAGAGGACATCGACTTCGATGAGATGCTGGCTCACATCAACAAGGAAACGGGTCTGTGCGAGAAGGTCATTTTGGCAGTCCTGAAGGCACAGGCCGATTATCTGGATGACCTGTGGGGGGATGAGGAAGAAACCGGAGAGGAGGCAAACGCATGATGGACGAACTGAATGCTTTGAACGCTCCGAAAAAAGTCGTGGACGGTCTGGTCGAGGTCTTTGACGGTCTGGCACAGATGTTTGCCGGTGTATCCGAGCAGCTGGATATGCTGGCAGCAAATGCAAAGACGGAGGATGAACTGGAGCTTCCGGTGGCAGAGCAGCCGGTACTGCCCGTAACAGAAAAGAAAGGTCTGGCGGTTTCGCATCCCCGTAAGAAGCCGGTCAAGAAAACCAAAAAGGTGGAAGAGGCGGCTCCTTCGGCCATCGAGGAAGCAGCAGAGGTGCCTGTGGTAGAAGACCCTGACGAGGCGGAGGAAGCAGTGAACTCCGAGAGTTCAGAAACCGCAGAGAGTGAGCATCCGGTGGATGATGCGGATGCGCTGCCGTGGGAAGAAGATACCGGCCAAAAAGAAGTACCGTCCGATAAAACCACGGACAAGGACACACCTGCTGCCAAGGAGAAAACACAGTCAGCAGTGACGATCACCAAGGACGAGATCACGGCGGTCATTGTCGCCAAGATCAAGAAGAAGCGTGATAACAACGAGAAGATCGGTCAGCTTCTGAAGACCTACGGTGTGGCCCAGCTGTCTGACCTGCCTGCAGAGAAGTACGAAGCATTTCTGGCAGATGTCTCCCAGATTTAAGGGAGGTCATCATGCCGGAAGTACATGCAATCCTTTCTGCTTCCAGCTCGAAGAGGTGGCTGAATTGTACGCCATCTGCAAGGCTGGAGCAGAACTTTCCAAATGAATCCTCGGTGTACGCCGAGGAGGGAACTGCTGCTCATGCGCTGGGCGAGTATAAGCTGCGGAAATATCTGCATGAACGGGTGAAGCGCCCAACCTCCGAGTACGAGGATGAGGAGATGGAAGCGAACACCGATATCTATGCGGAGTTCATCATTTCCACAGTGGAGCGCATCAAGGAGACCTGTCCGCATCCGCTGGTCATGGTGGAGGAGCGGCTGGATTACAGTTATCTTGTTCCATCCGGCTTTGGTACCGGCGACTGCGTGATCATCGCAGACGGTACGCTTTATGTCATGGACTACAAGAACGGCAAGGGCGTGTTCGTAAACTGTGACCATAATCCGCAGATGATGCTGTACGCCTTGGGTGCTTACCACGCCTATGGATATCTGTACAGCATCAAAAAGGTGTCCATGACCATTATCCAGCCGAGACTGGAAAATATCTCAACGTTTGAATGCAGTGTGGAGGAACTGCTGGACTGGGCAGAGACCTATGTCAGACCGAGGGCAAAGCTGGCCTTTGAAGGAAAAGGCGAGCAGGTTCCCGGGGACTGGTGCCGGTTCTGCCGTGCCAGAACTTCCTGCAAAGCCTGCGCCGATGAAGCGATGGCTCTGGTGAAAGAAGAGTTTCTGGATCTGGATGCCGGTGTGCTGGAGGATGAAACCGAGGAAACGGATGCGACAGCATCCTTTGACCCGGACACCTCCGTGCCGACCTTTAAATCCCCGGCACTGCTTTCCAAGACAAACATTGAGAAGATGCTGCCGACCCTGAACCGTATCGAGTCCTGGATCGAAGCTATCTTTGCCTATGTCAGTTCGGAGGCCATCAATCATGGTGTCAGCTGGGATGGGTATAAGGTGGTCGAGGGCAGGAGCAAGAGGCAGTTCCTTGATACGAAATCGGTGGTGGCTGCTGCAGAGAAGGCCGGATACACCGATATTTATAAGACGGAACTGATCTCTCTGACAGCCTTTGAAAAGCTCATGGGGAAGAAAAAGTTCCAGGAGATTCTGGGAGAGTATGTGGTCAAGCCGCCCGGTAAGCTGGCACTTGTCCCGGATTCGGACCCCAGAGAAGCAGTCGATCTGCAGACTGCGGAAGATGAATTTGCTGTCCTCGACTGAGGGCAGCGGCAATACACAAAAACAGATTGATGGAGGATTTTTATTATGGCTAACAAGATTTCCAGTGCAACTAAGGTTGTGATTCCGTGCCGTATCTCTTTTGCAAATATCTTTGAAGCAAAGAGCATCAACGGCGGCGAGGCTAAGTATTCCGTTTCCTGCCTGATCCCGAAGGAGGACAAGAAGACCCTGCTGGCGATCCACAAGGCAGTGGAGGCCGCCAAGGAGGATGGCAAGACCCGTAAGTGGGGCGGTAAGATCCCGCCGAATCTGAAACTGCCTCTGCGTGACGGCGACATCGACCGCCCGGACGATGAAAACTACCAGGAGCATTTCTTCGTGAATGCCTCCAGTAAGGATGCACCGCAGGTCGTGGACCGTCATGTCCAGCCTGTGACAGACCCGATGATGGTCTACTCCGGCTGCTACTGCAACGTTAGTGTGAATTTCTACGCTTTTAACGCCAACGGCAACCGCGGTGTGGCCGCTGGTTTGGGAAACGTGCAGTTCGTCAAGGATGGTGATCGTCTGTCCGGCAAGGCATCTGCAGAGTCTGATTTTGATGCGCTGGACGATGAAGATGTTCTGGGCGGCGATGCCGGTGAGGAACTGCCGGATTATCTTCGCTAAGAGAAACACAGACAAGTAACCGTGCCGGGGGATGCCAAGGTGTCCTCCGGCTTTTTACATCGAATAGAGGTGAGATATTTGAAAGAAACGCTGATCGATATTGAGACCTACAGCGAGGTGGATATCGGAAAATGCGGCCTGTACCGCTATGCCACAGACCCCAGCTTTGAGATCCTGCTGGTCGCCTGGGCAAGCGATGAAGGGGATGGTTTTGGCGAGACCAGATGTGCAGATCTTGCATCGGGAGAACCGCTCCCGAAAGAGCTGCTGGAGGATTTCCAGTCTGGAAACGTGCGCCTGATCGCCCACAATGCTTCCTTTGAGCGGGTCTGTTTTTCTGTGCATCTGCAAAGACATCTGCCGGGACAGTATCTGAAACCCGGGGAGTTTCTTTCGCCGGACAGCTGGATCTGCACGATGGTTATGGCGGCATCGCTGACTCTGCCAATGGCTCTAAAGGATGTTGGTACTGTGCTGAAGACCAGCCAGCAGAAAGACAAAGAAGGCGAGCGGCTGATCAAGCTGTTTTCCATGCCCTGTAAGCCAACGAAAAGCAACGGGATGCGTACCCGGAATCTTCCGGAGCATTACCCGGCTGACTGGGAGAAGTTTAAGTATTACTGCATTCAGGATGTCAACACCGAGGTGGACATTTATAAGCGGCTGAAGAAATTCCCGATGCCGGTGCAGGAGTGGAAGCATTACCGGGTCAATGAGCGTATCAATGACCGGGGCGTAAAGATCGACACGGAGCTGGTGCAGCAGGCCATTGCCTGTGACCTGATGCTCTCGGACGCTATGAGTAAGAAAGCCTACGAACTGACCGGGCTTGAGAATCCCAACTCTGTGTCACAGCTGAAGTCATGGCTGGATGAGCGTGGCATTCCGATGGACACGCTCGGAAAAAAGGATGTAGCTCAGATGATCGAGGAACTGGACAAGAACGGAGTGGATGTTGAGGCAATGGACATGCTGAAGCTCCGGCTCCAGATGGCAAAAAGTTCTGTGAAGAAATACCAGGCGGCAGAACGCTGTGTCTGCTCAGATGGCAGAGCCAGAGGACTGTTCCAGTTCTATGGGGCCAGCCGCACGGGTCGGTATTCCGGCCGGAATATCCAGTTGCAGAATCTGCCGCAGAACCATATTTCCACGCTGGATGAGGCGAGGGAACTGGTGAAGCTGGGATGCTTTGATATGGTCGAGACCATCTACGGCAACACCCCGGATGTGCTTTCCCAGCTGATCCGAACCATGCTGATCCCAAAAGAAGGCTGTGAGTTCATCGTGGCTGACTTCTCTGCCATCGAAGCCCGTGTGCTTGCATGGGAAGCCGGGGAGGACTGGCGACTGGAAGCCTTTCTGGAAGGAAAGGACATCTACTGTGCCTCTGCCAGCCAGATGTTTCATGTGCCGGTGGTGAAGCACGGCATCAACGGAGAGCTTCGGCAGAAAGGAAAGGTGGCAGAGCTGGCCTGCGGCTATGGCGGTTCTTCCGGCGCACTCATCAGCATGGGTGCTTTGCAGATGGGCCTGAAAGAGGAGGAACTGCCGGAGATCATTGATTCCTGGCGGGAAGCCAATCCGAAGATCGTCCAGTATTGGTGGGATGTGGAAAAGGCGGCAACGCAGGCGTTCAAGACCGGAAAGCGACAGGAGATCGGCAAGCTGGCGTTTGAGTTTTATTCCGGTACGCTTTGGATGCTGCTTCCTTCTGACAGAAAGCTGGCGTATCTGAAGCCGAGATTGCAGCCGAACCGCTTCGGTCGCATGAGCCTGACCTATGAAGGAGTGGGTCAGAACCACAAATGGGCCAGACAGGAAACCTACTCCGGCCGGCTGGTGGAGAATGCGACACAGGCGATCGCCCGTGACATTCTGGCAGAAGCAATGGCCCGGATGGAAGGCTATGGTCTGAATATCGTAGGTCACGTTCACGATGAAGTCATCATCGAAGCACCCAAGGATCAGTACACAGTGGATGAGGTCTGCAAGCTGATGTCCGTTAACCCGGAGTGGTGCAAAGACCTTCCTCTAAATGCTGCCGGATATAAAGGCAGCTACTATTTCAAGGATTAAGGGGGAGCTAGATGCCTCACGTTCTAAAAATGAAAGACGGGAAACTCCTGACGCCCTTTGGCATCCGGGATCTGCTGGATGCGGTGCAGGACTATGCCGGAGAGGAACTCCGCTGGGAGATCGAAAGCTATATCGATACCAATGTGGAGGACATTGATGACTATGAAAAGGAGTATGACCGCATGGAGCAGGACAATGAACGCCTTGCCGACCATCAGCGGTCGGTCCTCTGTGATATCCGGGACGAGGTGGATGCTCTGGACACACTCCTGCAGGATACCCGGCTGAACCGCAGACGTATGCAGGGTGCTGTTCGGATCATCCAGCAGATGATCAACCGGGAATTATAAGCACTTGTAGTTATAAAAACACGGCGTTTTTGGCGGAAGGACACGGACGCATAAATGGGCGTATAAATATGCGCCGCAGAGATAGAGAGGAAAATTGATATGAAAACAGGAAGAAATTTGCAGGAAGTCCTGGTCGAGCTGAACCGTCAGAATCAGGCAAAGCAGGATTTTATCAGTCCGGCGCAGGGAATGCGCCTCCGGGAAGATGGACACACCTTCGAGATCAATCATCTTACAACCAGCCAGCAGGAGGTGTTTGGTACGACCTCGCTGTTCCATCGTCAGGTGGCATCGGCACTGGGTATCCCGGCCAAATACTATGATCTCATGCAGGCACAGAAGCCGGAACTGCTGGCAGAGAATGTGAACAGCTGGTTTGCGGACAAGCCCAGTTCTTACATGGTCCGTTCGATGGATTACGGTGCCGGACAGGTGGCTCGTGCACTGCTGTCGGAACGCTATCGCCGTATCGACAACATGGAGATTGCCACAGCTGTCCTGCCGCTGTTTGCAGGCAACGACCAGTACGAGGTCATGTCCTGCGAGGTGACGGAGAACCGTCTGTACCTCAAGGTGGTCAATCACCGTCTGGAGATGGAAGTCCGCAAGGGCGACATCGTCCAGGCTGGCGTGATGATCTCCAACTCCGAGGTCGGTCTGGGAGCTGTGTCGATTCAGCCGCTGGTATACCGTCTGGTCTGCACCAACGGCATGGTGGTCAATGACATGGGCGAACGCCGTCATCATGTGGGCCGGCAGGCAAAAGCAGTGGAAGACAGCTTTGCCCTGTATTCGGATGAGACGATGGAAGCAGAGGATAAGGCATTCCTGCTGAAACTCCGCGATACCACGATGGCTGCCATTGATGAGGCTCGCTTTTCCCAGGTGGTCGGCCGCCTGCAGAAATCTATGGCAGTGCCGATCACCGGCAGGGTACAGGATGTGGTGCAGCTGACTGCTCAGAGCTATGGCATCAATGCCGAGGAACAGGAAGGTATCCTCAAGTACCTCATTGAAGGCGGAGACCTTTCTCTGTACGGTCTGTCCAATGCGGTGACCCGTGCATCGCAGGATGTTGTTTCCTATGACCGTGCTACCACACTGGAGGGCATCGGCTGGCAGGTTGCCACGATGGAGCCGCAGCAGTGGAAGCAGATCAATCAGTGAGGTGACGGTATGGAAGATGTCATTCACTGGATCACGGAACACAAAGAGAAAGGATCTCTGAACAGGAAAGTCAGCCACAGCCACCCGGACCCGACTGCCAATGAAGCCATCGGCAATGTGGTTCGGGAAGAGCGCAGGAAGAAGCACCATCCAAGGAAACGCTCGGAAAGGGAATGCCAGGAAAAGAAGCATCCACGCATCGGTGTCTGGCGAGCAGAGGAGGCGAAGCCGGATGAGAGAGAATGAAGTCGAAAAGCAGTTTGTGGAAGCAGTCAGGGCCGCCGGTGGGCAGGCTCTTAAATTCACCAGCCAGAGCATGAACGGTGTGCCGGATCGACTGGTCTTGCTGCTTGGCGGCAAGTGTGCGTTTGTGGAACTGAAAGCTCCCGGAAAGCAGATGCGTATCCTCCAGAGAAAACGCAGACAGCAGCTGGAGGCACTGGGCTTCCCGGTATTCTGCGTAGACCGCCAGGAACAGATCCAGCCTGCTATCCATGCATTGCTTCGCTGGAAACCGGGCGAGCCTATCCCCCAGGGAATCGGGGCGAAGATTCCGGAGATGCCGGAAGTTACGCTGCCACAAGGAAATACACAAAGCGAGGAGCTGGAAACACGGGCACAGGATGCCGGGGAGGAGGTGATGCCCAAATGAAGTTCATTCCACATGATTATCAGAGCTACTGTACGGAGTATATCAAAACACACCCGGTCGCAGCCCTTTTTCTGGATATGGGCTTGGGTTAAGGAAAGACCGTTATCACATTGACAGCCATCAAAGACCTTATGCTGGAGACCTTCGAGGTCAGCAAGGTCCTGATCATTGCGCCGCTGCGTGTGGCCCGTGATACATGGCCGGCAGAGATCGAAAAGTGGGATCATCTGCAAGGCCTGGATGTTTCTGTCATCGTAGGTGATACAAAGACCCGCATTGCAGCACTCCACCACCCGGCGATGATCTATGTCATCAACCGTGAAAATATCAAATGGCTGGTGGAGTATTATGAGAAAAACGGAATGTGCTGGGATTTTGGCATGGTCGTGATCGATGAGCTGTCATCGTTCAAGAACTACCAGTCCCAGCGTTTTAAATTCCTGCGGAAAGTCCGCCCGTATGTGAAACGATGGGTCGGATTGACCGGAACCCCTTCTTCCAATGGTCTCATGGATCTTTGGGCGGAGATCGGGATTCTGGATGGCGGGGAGCGGCTTGGCAAATTCATCGGCCGGTACAGGGAGGCTTATTTCAAGGCTTCTTCCATGAATCCTTCCACGGGTGTTGTGTTCCAATACAAGCCCAGAGAAGGAGCAGAGGAGCTGATCTACCAGCGGATCTCGGATATCACGATTTCTATGAAAGCACTGGATTACCTTCATATGCCGGACTGTATTCCAAGCCGGTACGAGGTGGAGATGAACACGCAGGAACGGGAACTCTACGATATGCTTCGGAAGGATCTGCTGATCCCGCTGAAAGACGGTGACATAGATGCTGCCAATGCTGCATCACTGACAGGGAAACTGTTGCAGATGAGTAATGGTGCTGTCTATGACGAGAACGGCAAAGCAAGGATCATCCACGACCACAAGCTGGAGGCACTGGAAGACCTGATCGAAGCCGCCAATGGGCAGCCGGTTCTGGTGGCGTACTGGTTCAAGCATGACCGCCAGCGTATCATGGAGCATTTGGCAAAGCAAAAGATTCCGGTGCGAGACATCAAGAGCAGCACCGACATCAAGGACTGGAATGCCGGGAATATCCCGGTGGCCCTGATCCACCCGGCATCGGCCGGACATGGTCTGAATATCCAGCAGGGCGGACACATCCTGATCTGGTTCGGTCTGACCTGGTCTTTGGAACTGTATCAGCAGACCAATGCAAGACTCTGGCGGCAGGGGCAGACGGATGTGGTCACCATCCACCATATCATCACCAAGGACACGGTGGACGAGGATGTCATGGCGGCTTTGGAGCAGAAGGACATGACACAGGAAAAACTGATCTCAGCGGTAAAGGCACAGCTGGGGAGATAGGAGAGAATATGAAAAAGTATCTGTTTTTGAATGCAGAGGACCGCCGTCCGGCAGAGGAGAGCGATTATCGTTATAAAAAGTCCAAGCCGGTAACGGCAATGAAAGCCAAAAGAGATGAGGAGGGATTCTTCATCCCCTGGGCAATGTTTCGGCCGATTGGCGAAAAGGGACTTCTTTGTGAGCTCTTTGGTGCGAACCCGATCCGCAGGGCAGCAGACCTGCGGATGAACCGGGATCTTCTCATGAAGGAAGCCTATGAGCATGAAGTGGAACTTCTGATGTGCCATATCCGGGCAAGCGAAATCTGGATGCAGCAGGAATTCTGTAAGGAAGAACAGGCTATGGAACTGTATCAGAAATCCAAGATCCAGAATATGCCCAAGCTCACCCCGGACGGAAAACGAAAGGTCCTGCTGGATGCACTCACATGGAAATACGATTGTGTCCAGCAGTACAAAAAGATCTGTTTTCAGTTCGCAGAGGCGGTCATTGCTAGGGAAAAGAGCCAGAATCTGGAGAATGCGAACCGGGAGCACTTTATCGAGCAGTTTATCAAGAAAGCAAATGAACTGCCGGAAACAAACCGTCGTTTGCTGGATCTTTTATATGAGACTGCGTGGCACACGATCTATGTTTTCAAGTACGGAACTGCTCCGGAGAAGGTGCCGGCACCCTGGTATGACAGGATGGGAGGCGTTGAAAAATGAGCAGAGTAAGAAGTGCTGCAAAAGTTGCCGTCAGTGAAAATATGGCCTGCTATGAGAACCTGGCAAATGCCATCATCCTGCAGGCGGTCAAGGATTATAAGTGGGCGCTTCACCGGCTGGATGTCAATCCAAAGAACCGGGATGCAATGCACGAGAAAGAAAGATTAGAACGATTCTTTCACTCTTCGTGGTATGAGACGCTTACGGATCTGGATGCGGACCGGCTGATCGAAGGGGTGAAGGAACGGGTGCATCAGGAAGCAGCCAAGCGGAGAAAGAAGAAAGCCGCCGGGAAAGCACCAAGCTAAGTACCAATCGGATCGGTCAGAAAGGAGGACGAACAATGGCTGAGGAAAAGAATGTAGCATCTGCCAATGAACCTGGACAGATGGATTGTCTGGAGCTGGTCAAAAAACTGGCCGATTCCTATCGCTGTTTGGTCCGCAGACGGGAGTTGCTCCGAAAGCAGTATGAAGAATCCAAATCGTGGTTTTACACGAAGGATGAGATCATCTATAAACTGTCACAGGGCGCACATGAGGAATCCGAACGGGTGCAGACAAGCGGCTTGTCGAACCCGGTGGAACGAACGGTCCTTAATTGCGATAAGGTGCTGGCATCCATGAACCGGGAAGTGCAGACACAGCGCACGGAGCAGTTTCTGGAACCTTACTATGAAGTCTGTGAGCAGATCGAACTCTTTGAGATCGGGCTTCGCAGTCTGCGTGGCCAGACCCGGCTTGTGGCGGAGCAGTTGTTTGTGGATGGGAAGAAGCAGTCGGAAATCACAGGGGCGGAGGGAAAATTGCTGACCCGGAGAACGGTAGTCCGGGAGAAAGAAAATGCCCTTATTGGAATGGCCGACACAATTGGCCGCTATCAGAGGAGGTGATACGGAATATGAAACAGGAAACAGCAGAGGATATGCTGGAGTTTGCAAAAGAAGTCTGCCAGAAATACAGCAGGGTAAAAACGCTGGCGGAGGAAACACAAATGCAGTGGAGGCAGGATCTTGAAATGGCTGCGGATTCTAAATATCCGGGTGAAAAGGAAATGTATGACCGGCAGGCAGAAGAAAGTCTTGCAAGGTATACAGCGGTAAGAGAGTGGCTTGAGCTGGCTGATGCAGCGGCGTTTCGGATCAGAGACAGTAAGGCACAGATCGTTGTGAGACAGCACTGTCTGGACCGGATTCCTCTGAAAGCGGTCGAATTTGAGAATGGAAAGCATATGGGAAAAACAGCCGTCTTTTATCATAAAAAAATCGGGCTGCAGCAGTTTTCAGAAGAGCTTTTCTCCAGCAAGGAGCAGATGCGGCAGCTGGAAAAAAAGTTCTGCAAAAACTGAACTTTACGAACGGAAACGAACCGTTTTTGAACTTTTCCTTCTTAACTGTACATCGGTTTTTTGCTATACTTTAAACTAGGAAAATAGGAAAACAAAGGCATAAAGATACTGGAAAGCATCCGGTGTTTTTATGCCTTTTTACATTTACGGCCGCTATGAGGATTCCATCTTCAGCGGCCTTTTTGCTATCAAACTGGAGGTGAGATCCCAATGGGGAGAAAGAAAAAGAATGCCCGGTCAGCAGCACATGGACGAAAGATCCACGTTAATAAATACATCAATCAGCGAGGGAAGACCAAGAAAAGGGCAGTAGTATCCTGTCAGCCGGCACCTAATAGAGTGCCGATTCAGGAGATGCCGCTTACCAGATGGCCGGTACCAAAGATACCGAAGCAGTATGAGATCTGGTTTGCAGAACTGGGGAATCATTATGGTACCTCGGTGCAGAGCGGGAACCGCCCGGTGCTGGTTATCAGCAACGATATGGCAAACCGCAATTCTCCAATCATCACGGTAATCCCGATGAGTTCTAAGCTGAAGAAGCTGGAGCTGCCGGTACACATTCCGGTCACCGGGAGAGACTGCGAAATGCTCCGGGATGAGGGACTGGAAGAATCCATTCTGCTGGTGGAGCAGATCACGACCATTGACAAGATGGTTCTGTGCAACCGGCTCTGCCGTGTGACCTCGGCCAAGAAAAAGCAGGAGATCGAAGCTGCTGTTAAAAAGCAGTTTGCGATGCAGGCTTGCATGGGAAGGGAGGCGCAGGCATGATGGACATCAAGAACATTCCGGGCAAGCTGAAAACGACCTGCAGCTTCTGTGTCTGGAAGTTTGAAAAGCGCAATGGCCAGAAGACCAAGATGCCATTTAACCCGGCAACGGGGGAACGGGCGAGGATCAATGACCTGCGTACATTCTCAGATTTCAAGAATACCCTTGTCACCTATGCGATGGGCGGCTATGACGGTATCGGTATTGCTGTTGGCAACGGAATCGGAGCTTTTGATATCGACCACTGTATCCGGGAGGATGGTACGCTGAATGATACGGCGGATACCGTCCTTTCCATCTTTCCTACGGCTTACGTGGAAAAATCTCCGTCCGGCAAAGGACTGCGAGGTTTCTTCTGTGTGCCGGAAGACTACGTCTATGACAAGACGGTCTACTACATCAATAACCGCAGCAAGGGTCTGGAAGTGTATATGCCCGGTGCGACAAACCGCTTCGTCACAGTGACGGGAGATGTTTACCGCACAGGTGAGATCCCGAACGATGAAACGGCAATGACGACACTGCTGGATACGCTGATGAAGCGAAACAAGCAGGTGCAGCAGACCCATTTCCAGCACCATTCGTATCTGGATGATGATGCTGTTATCGCACACGCCAATGAAGCCAGCAACTCGGAAAAGTTCAAAAAACTCTTTGCCGGTGACTGGGAAGACCTCTACGGCAGCCAGTCGGATGCGGATATGGCACTCTTGTCTATCCTGGCATTCTGGTGTGGCTGTGATGAGGAGCAGATGGACCGCATTTTCCGTACCTCTGGCCTGATGCGCGACAAGTGGGACAGAAAACAGGCTGGTTCGACCTACGGCGCGATCTCTATCCGCAATACCGTCAATACCTGTTCGGCCGTCTATATGCCGGTCAACGCACAGGATATCGTGGATGAGGAGTTTTCCAAGCTGGATGAAGATGACTATGTCGAATTCCAGCCGGATCTCACCAAGATCACGATCACGCTGGAAGAAATGGCTCCGCATACAAATTCCCGGTATGGCAGAAATGAGATCGGCATGGGCAATATGTTTGCGGATTATTTCAAGCAGATCGCCCGGTACAACAGTGAGCGTAAAGGCTGGTATGTTTATGACGGATCTGTCTGGCGGCCGGATAAAGGCAATCTCAAGGTATCGGAACTGGCAAAGCTGCTGGCGGACAAGCTGTATGTATTTGCACTGACAATCACCGAAGAAGATGCTAGGAAGCGGTTCATCGACCGTGTCCGAAAGCTGCAGCTGCGTAAGAACCGGGAAACGATGCTAAGAGATGCCATGTCCGTGTATCCGATCTCCATGCAGGCATTCGACAGGAACAAGTATTTCTTCAACTGCAAAAATGGAACACTGGATATGCGTACACTGGAATTCAGGGAGCATCGGCCGGAGGATTATCTCACAATGGAATCCGGTATTACCTATGACCCGGATGCAGACTGTCCACGCTGGCACTCGTTTATCAAGGAGGTCATGTGCGGGGATGCGGATCTGGCAGACTTCCTTCAGCGTTCTTTGGGATACGCCCTGACAGGAGATACCTCGCAGGAGTGTATGTTTATCCTTTACGGTGCCACTTCCCGAAACGGAAAAGGTACTGCAATGGAAACCTTCCTGAAGATCATGGGCGACTACGGCAAAACCTCAAACCCGGATATGCTGGCAGCGAAATTTCGTGGTGGGAACACAGGCGGACCTTCGGAAGAAGTGGCTCGTCTGGTAGGTTCCAGATTTGTAAATATCTCTGAGCCGGAGAAGAAGATCACATTCAATGCAGCTCTCGTAAAAAGAATGACCGGCAACGACACCATCAATGCCCGCTTCCTGAATGAGAACAGCTTTGATTTTGTGCCGGTGTTCAAGATTTTTATCAATACGAACTACCTGCCTAATGTCAATGATATGACCTTGTTCCAATCCGGCCGACTGAAAATCATACCGTTCAACCGTCACTTTGAAGAGGGAGAACAGGACCAGGGGCTGAAGGGGCAGTTTGCAAAGCCGGAGAACCTGTCAGGTATTTTTAACTGGTGTCTGGAAGGGTACAAAAAGTTCTGCCAGCGGGGGTTGGAACTTCCGCAGGCGGTCACAAAAGCCACGGAAGATTACAAGGATGATTCTGATCGGATCGGGCAGTTCATTGAGGCATGGCTTGAAAAAGAGGAAGGGTCGGAACTTCGGACGGCGGCAGCATACCAACTGTACACAAAGTGGTGTGAGGAGAACGGGTATTCCTCAGAGAACCAGAAGAACTTTAAAAATGCTATCGGTGTGCATTTCAAAGTGGCCCGAAAGCGTCCCAAAGGCGGTGGCGGACAGACTACGCTGATCATGGACTGCAGGTTCAAGGAAGTGGAAAATGGAGCGGAAGACCTGACGGTACAGGATGCATATAAGCCAAAGGACAGTCTTTTGTGATCCATTTTTCTGGTTTTGGGTGCTTTGTAGCATGTAGCTGGTTTGTAGCCGAGATTTCATAACCTTTTTTATTATTACTTTCTTTTATAGCTTTCTTATATAAAATTCAGCTACATGGTTGCTACATGCTACATGAGTTGAAAAGAAGAAAGGAAATTAAGAGAATGAACGGAAACCATGAACGGAGACAGGGCCGGCAGTTTTTGTGGGAGCCTATTTGTGGGCAAGGGCAAAAACGGCCTGCTTTGTGATACAGGAAAGAGAGGACAGAACATGAGTAAGATTATCACCTGTGAACAGGTCAGCAATGGCCATCCCGATAAGATCTGTGACCAGATCGCAGATGCCATTGTGACCGACATTCTTCAGCATGACAGGAACGCCCGTGTGGCAATCGAGTGTCTGCTGAAAAAGAGCCAGCTTTTTATTGCCGGTGAGGTCACCACCGATTACCGGCCAAACTACAATCAGATCGTCCATGATGTGTTTAACCGCATCGGTGCTGAAAAGCTGGGATGGAACCTGACCGAGCTTCTCCGCATCGGCATTCTGGTGGACAAGCAGTCCCCGGATATTGCACTGGGTGTGGATAAGGGCGGTGCCGGTGACCAGGGCATCATGTATGGCTACGCCACCAACGAGACGGCAGAGCAGATGCCGATCCCGTATATGGTCGCTACCAAGTTCCTGCAACTGCTGAAGAACCATCCGTCCAAGATGTTCCGGGCGGATGCCAAGGCACAGGTCAGTTACGACTACGAGAGCGGACGCATCACTACCTTCCTCTGCTCCGTGCAGCACAGTCCAGATGTGGAGGTCAGCGACTTCCGACATATCATCGAATCCATGATGGTGCTTGCCGCCTGCGAGTACGGATTGGACGGTGACTTTACGAAGCTGGTCAATCCGACCGGTCGTTTTGTGCTGGGCGGCAGCTACGCCGACTGTGGTGTGACTGGCCGGAAGCTGGCATGTGATACCTACGGCGGCATCGGTCGCATGGGTGGTGGCGCTCTGAGCGGGAAAGATCCCACCAAGGTGGACCGCTCCGCAGCATACATGGCGAGGAAGATTGCCAAGGACATCGTGCAGGCGGGCTACGCTGACAAGTGCGAAGTCCAGCTGGCCTACGCCATAGGTGTGATTCAGCCTGTGGGTGTGTCGGTCGAGTGCTTTGGCACGGAGCATGAGGACATCGAGTTCATCCAAGCCTACGTCCATGACAGCTACGACCTGACCCCGCAGGGTATCATCAAGCGGCTGGGACTGCTGGATGTAGATTACAACAAGGTCAGTGCTTACGGTCACTTCGGCAAGGCTGGCCTTCCGTGGGAGGACTGACCTATGCCGTACAGACCAAAGACACCATGCCATCATCCCGGCTGTCCGGAGCTGGTGGAAGCCGGCCGGCTCTACTGTGAGAAGCACCTGCCTCTCCACCCAGAAGCCACCCGGCCAGCAGCAAAGCGTGGATACAACAGACGTTGGCAGAAAGCCAGGAAGTCGTATCTCGAAGCCCATTCGCTGTGTGTGCAGTGTGCCAAGCAGGGTAAGTATGTCCGGGCAACGGTCGTGGATCACATCATTCCGAACCGTGGTGACCAGAAACTTTTCTGGGATCAAAATAATTGGCAGGCTCTCTGCAAGAACTGTCACGATAAGAAGACGCTGACCGAGGACATCAACCCGACCTACACCTACTGACACCCCGCCGGGGGCCGGGGTCACTTCTCTACGGTGAAGTCACACGGAGACCGGTGCGCCCTTTTCTGTGAAAAACCGCAAAATTCATAGGCCGGGGGTCAGAGGAATAACGGCGCAAAATGAAACAGGAAAATGTACAGGCATCGGAGCTTCGGTTCCGGTGCCATTCTTTTTCCCCGAAATGAACCAAAGTATGTGAAACTTCTCGAAAATAGGGAGCTTTCGCACATTTTAGCTTGTTCCGGGAGGAGCGAGGGCGAGCGAAAATCGGCCGCCGCAACAACAATTCAACCGGGCGGGACAGGGCCGATTTCCACTTCGCCGCTTTTCGTATGAATTATGAGATTTTTCTAAGAAACCGCCGAAGAAACGGCGAAAAATGAGAGTGAGGTGAGGGCGGATGGAAGATTATACATCTGAGATGATCAAGGACATGGCTTTTTCCTTCTGCCCTCAGTGCGGTACAGCCATTGTACCGAATCATAAAGGCAGACCGAGAAAGTTTTGCTCACCGGAATGCCGGTCAAGATGGAACAACACCCACCCAAAGCCGGAAAACTGGAGAACAGTGCGGTCAAAGATCTGTCCGGCGTGCGGCAGGGAGTTTTCCTACCGGCATCAGTACGGGTTGGAACGAAAATATTGCAGTCGGGCTTGTGCCAACCGGGGCAGGAAGAAGGAGGCGAACAGGAGTGAGTAAGAAAATTATCGGTGTGTATCCGATGTTTAACACCGGCGGTATCTGTGTACATGCGATTGACGATGCGGAAGATAAGGTCTTGGCATCTGTGAATGGGGAAAACCCGGAATGGTGCGAGATGGCTGAACAGCCGCAGGAAGATGGAGATGAAATGGAGTCGGGCTTTTTGTTCGGCTCCTTTTTCGTGCCGTTTTCAGGGGTCATTCGCATGGGAATCTGAATTAGGAGGAACCTACATGAAAGCGACTGCTGAACTGAAGATGCTGCCGGTGTCCGTACTCAAGCCGGCTGCATACAATCCCCGGAAAAAGCTGAAGCCGGGGGATAAAGAGTACGAGAAAATCAAGAACTCCATTACGGAGTTCGGCTTCGCAGATCCTTTGGTGGTCAATGCCGACATGACGATTATCGGTGGTCACCAGAGACTGACAGTAGCGATGGAGCTGGGCTACACCGAAGTGCCTTGCGCGGTGGTGGACATCGACAAGACCAGGGAGAAGGCCCTGAACATCGCACTCAACAAGATCACGGGTGCATGGGATGATTCCCTGCTGGCTGATCTTTTGAAGGACATCGAGGATTCCAACTTCGATCTTGGAAAGACCGGTTTTGAACCGCCGGAGATCGAGACGCTGTTCAACAAGGTCCACAGCAAAGAGGTCAAGGAAGATGATTTCGATGTGGAATCGGAGCTGAAGCAGCCGTGCTTCTCCAAAGAGGGCGACCTCTGGCATCTGGGTAAGCACATCGTTCTGTGCGGCGATTCCACCAAGCCAGAATGCTATGATACCCTGATGGACGGCACCAAGGCAAATCTGGTACTTTCCGATCCCCCTTATAACGTGGATGTGGAAGAAACGGCTGGCAAGATCCTGAACGACAACATGGGAGATTCGGAATTTTACCAGTTCCTGCTGGCAGCGTTCCAGCAGATGCACGGTCATCTGGCAGACGACGGCTCCATCTACATCTTCCATGCAGATACGGAAGGGCTGAACTTTAGAAAGGCATTCAAGGATGCCGGGTTCTACCTGTCCGGGTGCTGTATCTGGAAGAAGAATGCGCTGGTGCTGGGCCGCAGTCCTTACCAGTGGCAGCACGAGCCGTGTCTCTACGGCTGGAAGCAGAAGGGGAAGCACCAGTGGTATTCCGACCGCAAGCAGACGACCATCTGGGAGTATGACCGGCCGAAGTCCAACAAGGACCATCCGACCATGAAGCCCATCGGCCTGATGAGCTATCCGATCCGAAATTCCACCATGACCAACGGCATCGTGCTCGATCCGTTCCTTGGCAGCGGTTCTACCCTGATCGCCTGCGAAGAAACCGACCGTGTGTGCCGAGGCATCGAGCTGGACCCGAAGTTCGTGGATGTGATCGTGAAGCGTTATATCGAACACAGCGAGGGTCACTACGATGATGTGTATGTCATCCGTGACAGTCAGAAACTGAAGTTCGAGGAAGTGGCGACCTTCGAGCCGGAAAGGGAGGCCACTGATGGAGAATAAACAGCTGACCCTCGGCAGCCTCTTTGATGGCTCCGGGGGGTTTCCATTGGGCGGACTTTTGACCGGGCAGATCACTCCGGTGTGGAGCAGTGAGATCGAGCCGTTTGCCATCCGGGTCACGACCAAGCGTCTGCCGCAGGTGAAGCATTACGGAGATGTGTCTGCTATCAGCGGTGCAGACCTGCCTCCTGTAGACATCATCACCTTTGGCAGTCCCTGTCAGGATATGTCCATCGCGGGTAAGCGGGACGGTCTGGATGGTTCACGGTCCAGCCTGTTTTACGAAGCAATCCGAATCGTGAAGGAAATGAGGTGTAAGACCAATGGAGAAAAACCAAGATTTATCGTGTGGGAGAATGTGCCAGGGGCCTTCTCCTCAAACAAAGGACAGGACTTCAAAGCAGTCCTCGAAGCTGTCATCGGTGTTAAAGAACCGTCCGCCTCGGTGCCTACGCCTGAGAAGAAAGGATGGCCCGACGCTGACTACTACGTGGGAGACGGATGGAGCGTCGCGTATCGAGTTTTTGATGCACAATGGTGGGGCATTCCCCAAAGAAGAAAACGTATCTACCTTGTCGCAGATTTTGCAGACCAGAGTGCCCCAAAGGTATTATTTGAGTCCGAAGGCGTGTCTCGGTATTCTGCGGAGGGCTTCCGTGCGTGGCAAAGAGCTGCCGCCGGTGCTGAAAGCAGCACTGGAGAGACAGGCTGCAGTGGAGCAGGAGGACGGCTCTGTCTGAACGATCAGGGCGGAGAGAGGATGGATGTGACGGAAGAGGTGACAGCCACCCTCCGTGCGGAGGCACATCATCCGCCGTGTGTTATGGAAGCCGCTGGTTTCTGTACCGAGCATTCCGCAAATGCCAGAAGCATTGGATACGAAGAGGAACGGTCACCGACCCTCCGGGCTGGTGTTGTGCCTGCTGCCATCGCACTGGAAAATCATCCTGCTGACAGCCGGGTGAAGATTTCCGAGGATGGTAAGGTGCAGACACTGACAAGTCGGTGCGGTACGGGTGGCGGTAATGTCCCGATGGTCATGGACGCTGTTGAAAATTCAGTGGAAAGCCCGGTGAAAGAAGTTGAAAACTCTCCGGCGGTCACATTGAAGATCCGTTCCGGGTGTGAAGGCGGTGGCAAGGGCGCTATCTGGCAGGAAGAAAAGTCAGCTACCCTCGGCTGCAACAACGACCAGACACTGTTCGTTCCGAAATGCTACGGTGTCTGCTCTAAAGCCAGCCACTCCATGATGTCCGATAATCCGCATAGCGGCTTCTATGAAGCGGAGACCTCCCGGACACTAGACCGCAGTGGTGGAGATCCGACCTGCAATCAGGGCGGTATCTGCGTGGTAGAGCCGATCGCCTTTACCCAGAACCAGAGGGATGAAGTCCGGGATCTGGGAGAGAAGTCAGCAGCACTTGCAGCAGAGCCGGGGATGAAGCAGCAGACCTTCGTCCTGCAGGGCAACATGATCGGCCGCAAGGATGAGAACGGTCCGCAGGGGGATGGCGTCAATGAGGATGTCTGTTTTACACTGGATGCCACTGACCGCCATGCAGTCTGCGCACCGGAGGATGTGTATGCCATGACCACCGGCTCCTATATGCAGGTGGCAAAAGAAGTCGCACCGACTCTGATGGCGCGGGATTACAAAGACCCGACCACCATCGCACCGGCACCGCATCTGAACGAGGGTGTTATGGGAACGGTGGCAACTGGGGCGCATCCCAGCGGCTTCAATGGGCAGGATGCTTTCAATGACCGTCTGGTCATCGACAACCCGGAAGCGCAGCCGACACCTGTGACCTATACCGTCCGCCGTTTGACACCGACCGAGTGTGCCAGACTGCAAGGATTCCCGGACTGGTGGTGCAGAGATCTCGGAACGGAAAACCCGACCGAAGAAGAGCTGGCATTCTGGGCAGATGTGTTTGAAACGCACCGCAAGATCGTGACACATGCCAAGAAGCCGAAGACGGAGAAGCAGATCCGGAAATGGCTGGCTGACCCGTATACGGATTCGGCAGAGTACCGTATCTGGGGTAACGGCATATGCTTAGCCAACGCATTTTTTGTTCTGGCCGGCATCGCATGGTGTGCAGGTCTGGAAGAATAAACTGGCCCGCTATATTACTAGGTAGAAAGTGACCCGGTAATATGGTGGGCTTACATATTGGTCCTATTTACACAACAGATTCTGCAGTCCCTTGTGTAATTGGTCGAACATGAAGAATATCGGGAAATGGCCTTGCTATTTGACCGGTTCAGAGTGATATATGTGCTACCGAAAAGAACATCGGGACGTACAAAGACAAAAAACGAAAGGGGCAATGAATTATGTTGAAATTTGAATTGAACATAGCAGACCGTAAGACACTTGCAAATCGCATGGAGGAGCTGACGGGCATCCATCCTTACTACACCAGAGCACCGCTGTATGCGTATGACATCGGCAACTACACCATCGACCGGGACGGCAATCTTCTGGTCGAGCCGGAGAATGCAGATGCCGAGCTGCTGACGACCCTGCTGAATGAGGGACTGATCCGCGGCGGCGAGAGCATTGAGAGCACGGATGACCAGCCGGAAAACACAGAGCCGACTGAAAATTTGGCAGATGAGCCTGTGGCCGAAGAGGAGCCGGATGATACGGCAGAGGATGGTGCAACAGAGGATGAGCCGGATGCAGAGGAATCGGAAAGCGAAGAGCAGCCGGAAGCAGAAGACCAGCTGGAAGAAGTACCGCTGGATCTGGAACTTGCCTTTCCCACCAGCCAGCATAACGGAGTGAGCCTTCGCAATCTGGTCAACCTCATCTACAGCCGGGGCCGACTCATCAGCAAGGCAACGGGCGGGCACTTCCATGTGGAAACCGACCTGGTCGAAACACTGCGGGATGACAGTTGCACCTACACGGTGGCAAACTTCATCGAGGCGCTTAAAAGTTACGAAGCACAGTGCGGAACTGCGATGGAAGGTCTGGTGATCACAGAAGAAAAGGTTTCCTTCACAGGATTCCCGACGGCTTCCGACTATGCTCACCTGACGGCTTTCGGCCACCTTGCCATCCTGATGAACCAGCAGGCAATCAGCCAGAAACGCATCCAGGCAAAGGATGTCAACGATGAGAATGAGAAATACGCACTCCGCACATGGCTCCTGCGGCTGGGGATGAACGGTCCGGATTTCAAAGAAACACGCAAGATCCTCATGGAGAATCTTTCCGGCCATGCGGCTTTCCGCACGGATGAGGAAGCACAGAAGTTCCTTGCAAGGGAAAAGGCAAAGCGTGATGCCCTGAAAGCCGCGAAACAGGCGGCACAGAACGGCGATCCTGCCACTGGGGAAACGGCCGCACAGGATGCAGCCCAGCCGACACAGCCCGACTGTGGGGCGGACACGGCGCAGATGCTGGAGGCGGGAGCGTAAGCTCTCAAGCCCCAATGGGGGCCGGAAAATAAGTGAGACCCTCTTCCATTGTACCGATATTAACTCTGAAAATGTACATTATCAAGCGGATAAACCGCAGAAATGTACACGATCATTCCACTTGATATTTGTCGAATATATGTTCTTTTATATCCTTGCTATTATCCGCACCTGACGGTAATATGCACATACCGAAAGGGAAAACAAGGAAAAAACAAAGGAGAACATACCATGAATGATAAAACAAGAGAGCAGATTGAAGCCATGAAGAACCAGACCATCGGAGTTGAAATCGAGATGAACAACATCACCAGAGAAAAAGCGGCGAGAAAGGTCGCTGAGTACTTCGGAACCAGAGCATGGAACGCCGCCAGCGAGTACGGATATTACAGCTGGGCTTGCAAGGACGGACAGGGCAGAGTTTGGAAATTCCAGAGGGATGTGAGCATCTACGGACCGGATGCAGAAAAATGCGAACTGGTCACCCCGATCCTCACCTACGACGACATCGAATCCCTGCAGGAGATTATCCGGCTGCTCCGCAAGGTAGGAGCAAAGAGCAGCCCAAGCCGCGGATGCGGGGTCCACATCCACATCGGCAAAGGCGACCATACCGCAAAGACCATCCGCAACCTTGTGAACATCATGGCAGCGCACGAACAGCAGATCGGTAGAGCCATCCGGATCGATGCAGGGCGCACCGGACAATATTGCCGGGTGGTCGACCACCGCTTCCTCGACCGGCTGAACCGCGAGAAGCCGACCACCATGCGCAAGCTGGAAGACATCTGGTACGAAGGCAACGGTTCCAGCTGGGAAAACCGGAATGCCCACTACAATTCAAGCCGATACCATATGCTGAACCTCCATGCCACCTTTACAAAAGGGACCATTGAATTCCGACTTTTCCAATTCGCAGACCCAGCGGACGGAAAGCGTAACGGGCTGCACGCCGGTGAGATGAAAGCCTACATCCAGCTTTGCCTCGCAATGAGCCAGCTTGCCAAGATGGTCAGAACGGCAAGCCCGAAGCCCCAGCAAACCGACAACGAAAAGTACGCAATGCGGTGCTGGATGCTGAGGCTGGGATTCATCGGGGATGAATTCGCAACGGCAAGGGAAATCCTTCTGCGGAACATGGAGGGCAACGCATCCTGGCGGAACAAATAAGCTGGGATGCACGGGCACCTTTTGGGCGGGCAACCGCCCTTGAGGTGGTAGAAGGAGGTGCAGGTTTATGAAAAGCACGTTAAAAAATGAAAGCACACCGGGCGGCAGGACCTTTAAGGTGACCATCACCGAGACCTACCAGAGAACGGTGACCATTTATGAATCCGAGATGAAAGAGCCGACCGTGGAGGAAGCACAGCGAGTGGCAGAGGGCTGGTGGCAGGACAGCCAGATCGAGCTTGGAACAGAGGATTTCCAGGGCGTGGAATTCACTGGCAGGGAGGACGGTGAGGCGGATGTTTGAGTTGATCAGCCGAGTTCCATCCAGATATTATCTTGCCTACGGAAGCAACCTCGACATGGAGCGGATGGGAAAGAGATGCCCCTACGCTGTGGTGGTCGGCACGACCGAGATCAAGGGCTACCGGCTTCTGTTCAAAAAGAGCAAGACCGGCTGCTATGCCACCATCGAGCAGGATGCCAATGAAAACGTACCTGCGGTGGTCTGGAAGCTCTCGGAATACGATGAGCTCCTGCTGGACCGGTACGAGGGCTGCCCACGATACTACTACAAGAAGCAGTTCCAGCTTCCGGTCTGGAACCTGAACGGGAACCGCATGAAGAAGGCAAAGCCCTGCATCGCTTATGTGATGCACGAGGACCGGCGGCTTGGCTGCCCGGATGCCGAGTATTTTGAATTACTGCACGGCGGATACAGCGACTGGGAATTTCCGCTGGACACACTGAAGCGTGGACTGGCAGCCAGTATCGGAAGGGCAGAAGCCATCCGGTATCTGAAGAAGCGGCAGATGATGTAAGAGTACACGATCACAGGAAAAAAACATTGTGCAGTATATGATGCTCATCGGCCTTGATAAATCAGGGCAAAAGAGTGATATATACCATACCGCCAGACAAGAGCGGAGAAAACCGAAGGGAGAGATTCAAATGAAGAACAAGAAATATTACATCGCCTACGGCAGCAACCTGTCGGTGGAGCAGATGGCATACCGGTGTCCGGATGCAAAAATTGCAGGGCAGGCGGTGCTGGCCGGCTGGGAGCTTTTGTTCCGCGGCTGCGCCACCATCGCACCGAACCCGAAGAAGAACACGCCGGTTCTGGTGTGGGAAATCTCGGAAAGGGACGAAGGAAACCTCGACCTCTATGAGGGCTACCCGAACTACTACCGCAAGGAAGACCTGAACATCGAACTGCTCCGGGAAGGGGCAGAGCCGGAGATGGTGACCGCAATGGTCTACATCATGGAGAACGACTTCGGACACCGCGCACCGAGCCGGTATTACTACAAAGTCCTGCATGACGGATACAAGGCATTCCACTTCCCGATGCACATCCTCGAAGGTGCGCTGAAGGAATGCATGGATAAGGATGCCGCCCAGAAGATGATCGAGGAGGTGCAGGCATGAATTTCGCGGATCAGAAAACGGTCGAGAAGTTGAGAAAGGAGTTCCCGGTCGGATGCCGGATCGTCCTCGATGAGATGGATGACAGGCAGGCATCGCCCATCGGAACGCAGGGAACCTGCAACGGGGTCGATGATGCTGGAAACATCTTGGTGAGCTGGGATACCGGAAGTCATCTGAACGTTGCCTACGGCGCGGACAGTTGCCACCGTGTGGCTTCGGAAGCCGAAATCAAGGTGTCGCTCGAACGCCTTGGTAAAACGCGACAGACCGGCCCACGTTGCCCCAGGTGCGGAGCAAAGCCTGACTGTTACGACCATCAGCAGCAGGCACTCAGCCGAAGGGCGGACATCCAGATCTGCAACCGCTGCGGAACGGAGGAAGCATTAGAGGACATTGCATGGGACGGACAGCAGAAGATGCATCTTGTAGACTGGGCAATCGTGAAAGGAGGCTGGGTCGAATGAAGGTTCTTCTGATCAAACCGATGGAGCATCCGCAGGTGGTGGACATTGAAAACTCCCTGAAAGAGTTCTACCGCATCCTCGACTGCGACTGCATCACAGCCACCTACCCGTGGGAAGAACGCGCCGTCCTGGTCACCGATGACAACGGGCTGTTCACCGAGAAGTCATTCAGCAGATACATTCCGGAGCTGGAGCAGCCCATCAAGGGAAACTTCTTCATCTGCGGATTGGGCGAGGAAGATTTCGCAGAGCTGCCCCAGGACCTCATCCAGAAATTCAGGGAACGCTTCTGGGTGCCGGAGGCATTCGTCAGCATGTTCGGGCAGATGGCAGTCATCCAGATGGATGACGGAACGAAGCCGCAATAAGATACCACAATCAGAAAAATACCCTCTCGGCCAGAAAAGACCGGGAGGGCTTGGTTTAACAGGAGGAGCCTATGGGACACAGGAAGATGCCGGCTTATGGCGAGAGGGAACACGGCGGCAGATACATTCTGGATGAATACGAATGGTCGAGAAATCACTGCAAGGCGGTAACCATTCGCAGATGGAAGAGAGACCTGAAAAAGAAAGCCAGAGCGCATAACCGCAGGGTGATGCATCAGGCAATGCAGGGCGAAGCCGATTAGACGGAAAATGGGGGCCTCAAAAGAATGAGAACCCCCTTCCAGTTTACTGTATATTACCTCTATAAAGCAACGATAGCAAGATGAACCGCCGCCATAATGTACACAAACATCTGGCAGCGGTTTTGTGTATCATACCAAACAAAAACGGGGGATACGAGGCAGAGCCCCAGCCTCTGCTGGGGAGCCTCTGGGGGATTCCTTAGAAGAAATCCCTCATGCTCATGCCGACCTCGTTCAGTCGTTCCTCCATGCTGTGGTAGTGCCAATCCTCTTCCTCTTCTTCGTCCTCTTCCTCAAGCTCCTCTGGGAAAGGGTCGTGCCGCCATCCGGCTTTCTGGTATTCTTCTTCCCGGATGTCGTTGCGGTCGTAAATGTCCAGCTCGTATTCTTCTTCAAGCTCTGCGATGCGGTTTTCGATTGCGGTTTCAACTTCTGTGATGGTCTTTTTCATGTTTTTTGTCCTCCGTTTTTGGTTTGGTTTTCTTTGCTTTCGTTGTGTGTATAATGCCGCAGAAACACATATATAGCAAGTCAATCAGGGGTCATATATGTACCAAACATGAGGGGCGAAGATCGTTGATAATATGACGTTTTATGGCCTTGCTATTACAGGGCGGTGACGGTAATATACAGCTACAAAAAGCAAAGGAGGACAGCAAAATGGCTGATTGGAGAACATGGAAAAAAGGAAGAAAGACAACATGGCACTGGAACGAATTTGATGGAAGCGGAAGCCGAGAAGGAATCATCACCGAGGTTCATGAAGACCACGCGATCATGGAAGCAGACGGCATGCACCTTTGGATCGACGATGACACGGCAGAGATGTTCAGCTAAGAAAACGGGGAGGGAAGCCTCCCCGGATAAACACATAAATCTACCAGATCAGGGTGCAGATGATCGTGTACTTTAGCCGCTTGATAGTATCTGGCAGTGACGGTAATATACAGCTACCAAAACGAAAGGGGCAAAGAACATGGAACGCTACACTTACGAGATCACCTTTACACGGCTGGATGGACAGCCGGATGAAATCCAGCAGCACACCAGCGAGGAGCTGGCAAGAGAATGCTTCCGGCTTTTCGATGAGCCGGACAGCGCAGAGATGTACAGCAAAATCGAACTTAGCCGCCACGACTGGGAAACAGGCGCGGATGAGATTCTGGAAACGATGACATTCTGAGAGGAGAACAAAAACATGACTTACACAAAAATCAACCTTTACCTTGCGAACGGAATCCCAGAGGCACTCAGCAACCTCTGGTACGGAAGCGACAGCGCGGTGGTCGAGATCAGGGATGCCGTTGAGGATGCGAAGAACGGCAAGGACCTTCTGAACCGCATCCAGAAGATGAAGCTCCTGCGGAAATTCACCCTCGACAGGGAGAACGAAAGTCGCATCCGCTTCAAGGGAACGGACTGCTGGGGCAACGTAAGCTACCTCGAAATCATCCGCTAAAGGCAAGACCGACAGGCGCAAGGGGCTGGAAATGACCAGCCTTTTGCTCGTGTCTGTCTTCCGAAAGCTGGCATGAAAAGCACATAAATATGACAATTACAGGATTGAATGATCGTGTAGTTTAGCCGCTTGATAGTACCCCGGGGTGACGGTAATATACAGTCACCGAAAGGGGAAAACAACAAAAACGGAGGATACGACAATGACGAAGAACGAAGAACGCATCAATGAACTTTTCAAAGAACTGGTACCGGAGACGGGCAAGGCAGACAGCCTTGCAGGGGAGCTGGTAAGGGCAATGAGCCGCATCGGATACCGCTTTTACAACGACGGCGACCAGCTGGGCATCGGCTACGGCAAGGAAACCTGCAACCCTGCAGGACGGTTCCTTGGAGTCAAGGGCAACGATAAAATCGCAAAGCTGACTGCAGATGCCTGGGCAGTCTACAGCGAGGAAGCCTACGAAAAGGTTCTGGACATCCTTTGCGGAGCGGTTGCCGACTATGTCGAGCAGAACCCAGACCTTAGAAACCAGCCGACCGAAGATATGTGGGACTTCAAAGATGAGGAAGAAGACCAGGATGACAGCTGGGATGAGGAGGAAGATGACTGGGACGAAGAGGAAGATTACGAGGACGAAGACTACTAAGCCAGAGAAACACATGGGGCTTGCCGGAAACGGCGGCCCTTTTCTTCTGCCGTAATACGCACAGTTTCGGGGAAACATATTTGTGTAGTATAGCCGCTTGATAGTGTGTGACATAGACGGTAATATGCACATACCGAAAGGGAAAACCAAGAAAAACGGAGGAAACCACCATGAAGAAGAACATCACCAAGGAAGAGGAAAAAGCCCTGCTGGAGATCGCCAAGCGCCTGATGGCAGCGGTAGACAGCCGGGGCGACCTTGAAGCCCGCGACAATGACAGCGAGGACTTCATTGAGGTTCCGGTCTGGGGCATCCAGAAGGCAATGGAAGAAGCCTACCTGCTGGGACGGATGACCAGATAAACCGACAGCCCCACGACACAGCCCCACACAGGGGCTTGTGCCACGGGTGGCAAAACGATCCGAGTGAACCGACAACGCCCCAGATAGGGGCAGATGTGGCGGCGTGGATGCGCCAGGAGGAGAAGCACATGGAAGAGCGGATGCTGGATGTCATCGTGGAAATCTACAACCACATGGATGATAGCGATAAGGATGGCTTTACGCTGGAGGATGCCGAGGATATGGTGGAAGACCAGATCAGGATGGATAAGGAAGCCGGACGGGAATCGCTGGCATATGACCCGCAGTTCTTCTACGATACCATTGTGGAACTCATGGAGCAGGATGCAGAGTGATGTACATTCTGCCCGGTATTCCAGACGGAAGATCGTGTACTTTAGCCGCTTGCTATCTGCTGCACCTGACGGTAATATGCACATACCGAAAGGGGAAAGCCCCAAGGGAAAAACGAAAACACGGAGGAATTCACCATGAAAAAGCATTTGATTAACTTCCCGGAAAACAACATCAGCATCGAGAGCTTCTACGACCGACTCAGACCTTGCTACGACAGCATCATGCAGTTCGGTGACCGGGTTCTGGTTGCCCAGATGAACTGGAACGGCATGCTGGAGGGAGCGGTATACGGCTTTGTGGAAGACCCAGAGGAAGGCTGGTCACCGATTGAGTGCCGACTGGAACTTCTGAAGATTTCCGATGAGACCTACACGGATGCCGGACACGCAATCGAATGGTGCATCAAGAACGCACACTGAAAAAGGGCAGAGCTCCTTCGGGGGCTTTTGCTCGTAGTGGCGTATTCTTCCAGTGTGTAAATACACATAAATCCGACAAAAAGAGGTGTGTATGATCGTGCAGCATAGCCGCTTGCTATGTCCGGGCACTGACGGTAATATACAGTCACAACGAAGGGAAAAGCCCTACGGAAAACAAAACACACGGAGGATACAGACCATGACGAACAAAGCAAAAACCTACCTTAAGAACATTCAGGAAGCTGACACCGAGAAGAAGTTGATCGGCATCGAGATCGCCTTCAAGCAGGACATGACCCTCAGCTGCAACGATCTCGGAAGCCTTTGCAGGGCGGCAGAAGACAAGCGGTACAGCCTGCGGAATAACGAGGAAACGCTGAAGCTGAAGCAGATCCTTTTCTTCCGGACGAAAGCGGAGATGGATGCCTACCACGACATGAGCCGCAAGCCGGAAGGCTGGACGGAAGCGGAGATCGAGCAGCAGAGAAGCCGCTTCTGCAGCGTCTGGCAGGTCATCGAGGAAGCGGAGCTGGTCGATGAATACGAGGCTTGGAAGGAAGCCAACCCCAACACCTAACAGCACCCAAAAGGTACACGCCCCGAAAAGGGGCTGTGCCTCGTATCCGATGTGTTTTATATAAAGTTGCCGAAATGGGAAACTATTTGTTAGTTATACAGAAAAGTTTCCTGTTTAGGAAAATGATATTTTAAGGACTTCTTTGGAGGTCCTTTTTCTTTACCCATTTTTGCAGAAAGGAGGAGATGCCAATGGCTACCAGAGGCAGAAAACCAAAGCCGACCGCCATGAAGGAGCTGGAAGGCAATCCGGGCAAGCATCCGCTGAACACCAGCGAACCGAAGCCCAACAAGAAAGCACCGGCCTGTCCGAAGTGGCTGGAGCCGGAAGCAAAGAAAGAGTGGCGCAGACTTGCAAAACAGATGGAAGCCATCGGCATCCTGACCGAAGTGGACATGGCGGCCTTTGCCGGTTACTGTCAGGCGTATGCCCGATGGAAGGAGGCAGAGGAGTTCATCACCCAGCACGGCACTATCGTCAAGACCCCGTCCGGGTACTGGCAGCAAGTGCCGCAGGTGTCCATCGCCCAGACCTATCTGAAAATCATGAATAAGTTTGCAGAGCAGTTCGGTCTGACCCCGTCCTCCCGAAGCCGGATCATTGCTTCGGACGGTGGTCCTGCGGATGCAGCCGATGAGATGGAGAATCTGCTGGGAGGAGGTGGAAGCTGATGGCAGAGTGCAGACCAAAAAACTATCCGAAACTGAAGGACTACAAGCCCAGCCGGTTCATGCTTCCGACCTGTCACTATGATGCCGCAAAAGCAGACCGGGCGGTGACTTTTATCGAGAATCTGCGCCACACCAAAGGTAAGTGGGCAGGAAAACGGTTCTGGCTGCTTCCGTGGCAGGAGCAGATTATCCGGGATGTGTTCGGTATCGTGGACGAGAGAGGAAACCGTCAGTTCCGCACGGCTTATGTCGAAATCGGTAAGAAGAACGGCAAATCCGAGCTTGCCGCTGCGGTGGCCTTGTATCTGCTTTTTGCCGATAACGAGCCGTCTGCCGAAGTCTATGGTGCTGCAGCTGACCGCCAGCAGGCATCCATCGTTTTTGATGTCGCCCATCAGATGGTGCAGATGACCCCGGCACTTTTGAAACGGTGCAAGATCATGGCAGCCACCAAGCGCATTGTGAACTACGGGAACGCAGGATTCTACCAAGTTCTCTCTGCCGAAGTTGGCACGAAGCACGGCTTGAACGTGTCGGGTCTTGTTCTGGATGAGGTTCATGCCCAGCCAAACCGAAAACTCTACGATGTCCTTACCAAAGGTTCCGGTGATGCCCGTGAACAGCCTCTGTTCTTTTTAATCACCACGGCCGGCACGGACAAAGAGAGCATCTGCTACGAGCTCCACATGAAGGCGCTTGACCTGCTGGCTTGCCGTAAGATCGACCACACATTTTACCCCGTGGTCTATGGACTGACAGATGAAGATGACTGGCACGATGAAGCCAACTGGTATAAGGCAAACCCCTCATTGGGCCAAACCATCCAGATCCAGCGTGTCCGGGATGCGTACCAGGAAGCACTGGATAACCCGGCAGAGGAGAATGTGTTCAAGCAGCTCCGTCTGAATATGTGGGTGTCCTCGCTGACGAGATTCATCCCGGAACACATCTACAACCTCGGCAATCAGCCAATCAATATGGAAGCCCTCAAAGGCCGTGAATGTTATGGAGGACTGGACTTGTCCAGTACCGGAGACATCACGGCTTTTGTGCTGATGTTCCCGCCCAGAGTTCCAGAGGAGAAGTACATCATGCTTCCGTTTTTCTGGATACCGGAGGATACGATCCCCCAGCGTGTGCGCAGAGCATCCGTTCCGTATGATGTCTGGTATCAGCAGGGCTACCTGATGGCGACAGAAGGCAATGTCATCCACTACGGATTTATCGAAAAAGTCATTGAGGAGCTGGGCAAGACCTATCACATTCTGGAGATTGCCTCTGACCGATGGGGAGCCGTGCAGATGACCCAGAACCTTGAAGGGATGGGATTCACAGTAGTTCCTTTTGGTCAGGGATTTAAAGATATGAGCCCGCCTACCAAAGAGTTCTACAAGCTCCTGATGGAAGGGCGTATTACCCACGGCGGCAACCCGGTCATGGCATGGATGGCCGGCAATGTGGTCGTGGATACCGACCCGGCGGGCAATATCAAGCCGACAAAGGCAAAATCGCCGGAGAAGATCGATGGTATCGTCGCTGCGATCATGGCACTGGACCGCTGCATCCGAAACGAAGGACAGCAGCAGGGAAGCGTCTATGACGAACGTGACATGATCGTTTTTTGATATGAAGATTTGGAGGAAACACAATGAAGTATCTGATGAGTGCAGAATGGTGGAAGGCAGCCGGCATCCGTGCTGCAAAGACAATGTTCCAGACCGGCGCGGCCCTGGTCGTGACACAGATGCCCGGCGGCACGGTGGACTGGATGGCGGTCGGCAGTGCAGTGATCGTGGCAGGTGTTGCGTCCCTCGGTACCAGCCTTGCCGGTCTGCCGGAACTGGAAAAGGGGGATAAGGCTTAATGGGATTCTGGGAATGGATGGGGTTTGAGAATCCAAGGGATTCTCCCAAAACAGAACAGCCAAAAGAGGGTCTGCCGAAGGTCACGGATAACGTCCGCGATTCCGGGCAGACCTTTGTGTTTGGCCGCTCCAATGCCGGGGAGCAGGTGGATGAGAAAGCAGCCATGCAGATCCCGACTGTGTATGCCTGTGTCCGTCTGCTGGCAGAGTCCATTGCGGCACTGCCGCTGCATCTGTACCGGATGACAGACGATAACGGCAACAAGGAAAAGGCGAGGGATCATCCGCTGTATAAGATCCTGTATCGCCAGCCCAACCCGGAGATGACATCCTTTGTCTTCTGGGAAACACTGATGACCCACCTGCTCCTCTGGGGCAACGCCTACGCACAGATCGTCCGGGATGGCAAGAATACGGTACTGGGTCTGTATCCGCTTTTACCGGAAAATGTCGAAGTGGATCGAGACGAGAGCGGTGAGCTCTACTATATCTACCACGCATACACGGATGAAGTTCCGGGAGAGCAGAATAAAGACCTCTACTTTCGCCGGGACGAGATCTTCCATGTGCCGGGGCTTGGGTTTAATGGTCTGATCGGTTTCTCACCGATCGCCATGATGAAGAACAGCCTCGGTACTTCCATTGCGGTGGATAAGTACGGTTCTTCTTTCTTCAAGAACGGTGCACAGCCCAGTGGTGTGCTGGAACATCCCGGCGTTGTGAAAGACCCGAACCGTATCCGGGATAGCTGGGAAGCGGCTTATGGTGGCGCAGCGAACGCCCATCGTGTGGCAGTGCTGGAAGAGGGCATGGCCTACAAACCGATCTCCCTGCCGCCGGAAGACAGCCAGTTTTTGGAAACGAAGCAGTTTTCCGTGACGGAGATCTGCCGCATCTTCCGTGTGCCTCCGCATCTGGTAGCCGATCTGTCCAGAGCCACATTCTCCAACATTGAATACCAGTCGCTGAACTTCGTGATGCACTCCCTGACCCCGTGGCTTGTCCGCATCGAGCAGGGCATCATCAAGGATCTGCTGCTGGAAGAGGAGCAGGATACCTACTTTCCAAAATTCAATGTGGACGGTCTGCTCCGTGGCGATTACCAGAGCCGGATGAACGGTTATGCGACCGGCATCAGCAACGGCTTCCTCTCTCCGAATGATGTGCATCGTCTGGAGAACATGGATCTCATCCCGGCAGAGGAGGGTGGTGACGACTACTACCTGAACGGCGGCTATGTGAAGCTGAAAGATGCAGGAGTGGCACAGCAGAATAAAGCTGCCGCAGTCCAGCAGAATCAGCCGAAACAGACACAGCCCGACCCGGAAGAAGAACCTGACAGCGAAAAACGGCTGAGTGAGAGTAAGCCACGAAAGAATGAAAGAAGGAGAACCCGATGAAGAAATTCTGGAACTGGATCAAAAACAGTGACGACACCAGAATCCTCCGGCTGGAAGGTCCCATCGATGAGGAATCATTCTGGGGTGATGAGATCACGCCGCAGATGTTTCGGGATGAGCTGGAATCCGGCGAGGGGGATGTGACCGTCTGGATCAACAGTCCGGGCGGAAATGTGTTCGCCGCTGCCGAGATCTATACCATGCTTAAGGACTACAAGGGCAGCATCACGGTCAAGATCGATGCGATTGCGGCATCTGCTGCATCTGTTGTGGCAATGGCCGGTGATACTGTTCAGATGAGTCCTGTTGCCATGCTGATGATCCATGACCCCAGCACGGTTGCGATGGGCAACACCAAGGACATGGAGAAAGCCATTGAGGTGCTGACCGAAGTCAAGGAGAGCATCATCAATGCCTATGCTGTAAAGAGCGGACTCAGCCACGCCCGTATTGCCAACCTCATGAGCAATGAGACTTGGATGAATGCGAAGAAGGCTGTGGAGCTGGGCTTCGCAGACGAGATCCTCTTTGCAAAGAAAGAGGAGGAGCCGGACAGTGACCCGGCAGACCCGGAGAATCCGGAAGAAGACCCTGACAGTGAACCGGGCGAGGGCGAAGAAAAGAAGCCGTTCCAGAAGGATACGGCAGGGCACCTTTTCTCCAGCCGTCAGATGGATCTAATCGTCCTGAACCGTCTGGGGGTGAAGCCGGAAGACGTAGGTCAGAAGCACATTGAGCCGAAGGAGCCGCCTGCTGACCCGAAACCGTCCGCAGAGCCGACACCTCCGGCCGAACCACCTGCCAATTCCGGTCCTGTCCTTGATCTGGACGGCAAGACCGAGGATGGCAGCATCCCCTACAATATCCTGATGAAACAGCTTGAGTGCATGAAGTGATGTGCATTCAGGCTGTTTTTTATATCACCACAAATCAATCTATGGAGGACAAACACTATGAGTAAGATTCTGGAACTGCGCACCAAGCGCAACACTCTCTGGGAGCAGACCAAGGACTTTCTGGAGAAGAACCGCGGCGAGAACGGTCTGGTAAAGGCTGAGGCCGTGGAGCAGTACAACAAGATGGCACAGGAGGTCAAGGACCTGGGTGCAGAGATCGAGCGTCTGGAGCAGCAGGCACAGATCGAGGCACAGCTGTCCGCACCGACTTCCAGTCCTGTCCATGCTGACCCGAAGAACGGTGCCAAGAAGGATGTCAAGCCGACCGCCACTGCCGAGTATGCCGAGAACTTCTGGAACATGATCCGCAACCGTGGCCATTACGGCGAGGTCCGCAATGCCCTGTCTGTGGGTGAGGACACCGAGGGCGGCTTTACTGTTCCCGATGAGTTCGAGAAGAAGCTGGTGGAGGCACTGGAGGAGAACAACATCTTCCGTGGCCTGGCAACTGTCATCCGCACCAGCTCCGGCACCCGCAAGATTCCTATCGCAGAGGATACCGGTGAGGCAAGCTGGATCGATGAGGGCGAGGAGATCCCGGAGAGCGATACCACCTTCGGCCAGACCATGCTGTCTGCGTACAAGCTGGGCACTATGATCAAGATCTCCAATGAGCTGCTCAATGATTCTGCTTTCGATCTCGCCACCTATATTGCCCGCCGTTTCGGTGTGCGTATGGGTAATGCAGAGGAGCGCGCATTTATCACCGGCGACGGTGTGGGCAAGCCTCTGGGTCTGCTGGCGGAGACCGGTGGTGCCAAGGTCGGTGTGACCGCTGCGCAGAAAGATGCTGTGTCTTTTGATGAGATCTTCAAGCTCTACTACGCACTGAAGGCTCCGTACCGCAAGAAGGCACAGTTCCTCTGCAACGAAGCCCTGGTGCTGCAGCTGATGACCATCAAGGACAACAACGGCAACTATATCTGGAAGCCGGGTCTGGAGATCGGCAAGCCGGATACCCTGCTGAACCGTCCGCTGAAGACTTCCGCCTTCATGCCGGAGATCAAGGGTGGCAGCAAGGTCATGGCCTTTGGCGATTACAGCTACTACTGGGTGGCTGACCGCCAGAACCGCACCTTCCGCCGTCTGAACGAGCTGTATGCCCGTACTGATCAGGTCGGTTTCCTGACCACCCAGCGTGTGGATGGCAAGCTGATCCTGCCCGAAGCCGTACAGCTTCTGCAGATGGCACCGCAGGGCTAAGAAAGTCTGGAAAGGAGGAGCCGATTATGGCACTGATCCCGCTTTACGAAGCGAAGACCTATCTCCGCGTGGACAGCAGCGATGAGGATGCCCTGATCGGCATCCTTTTATCTTCTGCGGAACAGATGTGTAAGGACGTGGGACGTTTATCGGAAGACCAGTGGGAGGCAGTTAATGCCGCTGACCGGGATGCCGAGAACGGAGTACAGCCCACAAGGGAACTGGAAGCCCTGCGCAGCACCTGCCGTGTGGCGATTCTGTATGCACTGGGATATCTCTATGAGCACCGGGACGAAGCCGACCATAAGCAGCTGATGCTGACGCTTCGTTCCATTCTGTTTGCTGTGAGGGAGGGGGTGTTCTGATGATCGAGAAACTGAATGAGCGGATCACAATCGAGAAAAGTACGGTCGTGACCGATAAGGTCGGAAACCATCGGAACACATGGGAGGAATATTTCACCTGCTTTGCCTACGCTTCGACCTATCAGGCACAGGAAGAAGAAGGTGAGGTCACAGCCGAACAGAAGAGCGTGGTGTTTACAGTTCGCTGGTGCAGTGAGACCAGAAATCTCACATCAACAGGTTACCGCATCCGCTTCCGAGATCAGCTCTACAATATCGAATCCGTTGACCCGATGAACTATCAGAAGAAGATCCTGAAGATTCATTGCAGACTGGAAAGGAGGCAGCCGGATGAGCAGAACCGTCAGCATTGATGAGATGGCAGATGCCATCAACGAGGGCTTAAAAGAATATGCAACGCTTGCTTCCACGCAGGTGAAGAGTGCTGTCCGTAAGTCTGCCAAAACGGTCAAAGACCAGATCTCGGCCACTGCACCGTCCAGAACGGGCGCATACAAAGGAAGCTGGGTGGCGACCAAACAGTCCGAATCCAGCCAGAGCCTTCAGATGGTGGTGCATTCCAAGAACCGCTACCAGCTGGCACATCTGCTGGAAAAAGGTCATGCCAAGCGCGGCGGCGGACGGGTGGCAGGAAGACCCCATATCGCTCCGGCAGAGCAGGCCGGTATCGAGCAGCTCCAGTCTATCATCGAAAAGGCACTAAAGTAAGGAGGAACCAATGACCCACGAAGAAGTAAAAGCTCTGGTGGAGGAAATGGGGCTTCCTTATGCGTATGACCATTTCGCAGAAGGGGAGAGCCCTGATCCACCATTTATCTGCTTCCTGTATCCGAAAGCCGAGAATTTCGGTGCGGACAACCTTGTGTACCACCACTTCAATCAGCTGGACATTGAGGTGTATACCGATTACAAAGACCCGGATATGGAAGCAAGCATTGAAGAAGTCCTGACCGCACACGAACTCTACTATGAGAAAAGCGAGGTCTGGATCGAAACCGAAAAGATGTATGAAGTCCTGTATGAGCTGACCGTATAAGCCAGCCGCAGGACGATAGGAGGAATAACCTATGTCGAAGCAAAGCAATAAGGTCAAATTTGGCCTGAAAAACTGCCATTATGCCAAGGCAACCTTTGACGAGGATGGCAGCGTCACCTACGCAAAGCCGGTCCGCATCCCCGGTGCAGTCAGTCTTTCTATGGATGCCAATGGCGAGATCGAGCCGTTCTATGCGGACAATATCGCTTACTATGTCGTGAATAACAACTCCGGCTACGAGGGTGATCTGGAGATCGCACTGATTCCGGAGAGCTTCCTCACGGACATCATGCACGAGGAACTGGATGGTAACGGCGTGCTTGCTGAGAACGCCAATGTGGAACTGGAACATTTCGCCTTCCTGTTCGAGTTCGATGGTGACCAGCGTCACATCCGCCATGTGCTGTACAACTGTGTAGCAAGCCGTCCGTCCATCGAGGGTGAGACCAACGAGGACAGCAAGGAAGTCAAGACAGACACCCTGAACCTGCAGGCAACCCCTCTGGCAAACGGTTATGTCAAGGCGAAGACCGGTACTAACACCACGGATGATGTCTATAACAAGTGGTACGATGCGGTCTACGAGCCGCAGGCGGAAGCTGTGGACACCGAAGACACCAGTCACACCGAGGAGCCGCAGGGCTAAGTGACCGACACACACTGCAGGGCTTCGGCTCTGCTTACATTATTATAAAGAGGTATATGACTATGAAAAAGATTTTTCCTTTGTTCGCAGTGATCATCGTTCTGGTACTGGCTGTCTGCTCGTTCCACATCATCCCCACCGGTTACACGGGCGTGAAGACCAGCTTCGGCCAGATCCAGGAGACCACCATCCAGAGCGGCAAGCTCAACTTCTGCATCCCCTTTGTGCAGAGCATTCACAAGGTCAACAACAAGCAGCAGGATAAGCACATCGAAGCACAGGTCTGGGGCGAAGCCGCCGATAAAACACCTGTGTATGCTGCAGATGTGATCGTGACCTATCAGGTGCTTCCTGAGAAGAGCGCATGGCTGTATGCGAATGTGTCCGACATCAAGAATCTGGTCGGTGATGAGTTGGTGGCATCGGCCATCAAGTCTGCGATGGCTGAACTTGGTCCCAATGAGGTAACCAACCGCACTAAGATCGAGCCTCTGGCACAGCAGAAGCTGGCAGAGTCTCTTGTGCAGAAATACGGCGACGATGTTGTGTTTGTGAACAAGGTCGTCATCAACGACATGAATTTCGAGGATGCTTATAACGAAGCCATCCAGCAGAAGTCCATTGCACAGCAGAACGCAGATAAGCAGAAGATTGAGAACGAGGCCGCCATTGCCAAAGCAGAAGCGGATAAGCAGGTGGCGATCACCAATGCAGAGGCGGAAGCCCAGAAGACTTCCATTGCCGCAGATGCACAGGCAGAGGCAAACCGCAAACTGGCAGAAAGCCTGTCCGATACACTGATCGATTACCAGAAGATCCAGAAGTGGGATGGCAAGCTGCCGACTGTGAGTGGCAGTAATGCACTGGTCAGCATTGACCCGGCAGAGTAAGAAACACGATATATGGCAGGGCTTCGGCTCTGCCAATTTTACATGAAATTTTGGAGGATTACGATTATGGCAGTTACAAAGAAAATTGAGATCGATGGCAAGGAAGTCACCTTTAAGGCAAGTGCCGCTGTGCCTCGCCTGTACCGCATCAAGTTTGGCCGTGACATCTACAAGGACCTGCGCCAGCTGGAAAAGAGCGTGGGAGAGAACGACGAGGACAATTCCAACCTCGACCTGTTCAGTCTGGAAATGTTTGAGGACCTGGCATGGCTGATGGCCCGTCATGCAGACCCGGCCAATGTGCCGGACAGCCCGGAGGAGTTCCTTGACCAGTTTAACACATTTTCCATCTACCAGATTCTGCCCCAGCTGATCGAACTGTGGGGTCTGAATGTGCAGACGGAGGTGGAATCCAGAAAAAACCTCGCAAAAGTGAGCGGGAAATGACCACCCCGCTCTTTCTGCTGCGTTGTGTACAGCTCGGTATCAGCATTGCCGACCTAGACCTGCTGACCATCGGGTTGGTCAATGATATGTTCACAGAACGGCAGAACGACGATTATCCGTACAAGGAACTGGCAAGTCAGGCGGACTTTGACCGATTCTAAAGCAAAAAACAGACGACCGTGCTTATATTGTGAACGAAATAAGCACAATCGTCTGGTGATGGGTATAAAAAATCCCCCAGCCGTGCACAACTGGGGGAGAAAGAAGGTGGCCCGAAGGTCATCTTCCCGGTCTCGGACCTCGCAAGGTTACCGAAACCTAATCATCATCAAAGTATAGTCGATTAGGCAGAAAAAGTCAATCGGACTTTTCGTGCTTCAGAACTCTCTTCTGGGCAAGTTCGTACACTTCTTCATCAGCACGGACTCCAATGACAATAATCATCATAGATGTCTCAGTACGTCGAAGCTGATAGACAATGCGCAGACCCGCAGAGCGGAGTTTGATTTTCAGAAGTCCTGCAAGGTTAGTGCTGTTGTGATTGCCGAGCGGTTTGCCGTAGCCCTGTTCATCAACAGGCAGTGGATTTTGCTGAACTTTTTTGATGGCTTTCAGAACAAGATTGCGCTGGCTACCATCTAAACCTTTGAGGTCTTTTTCTGCTTCAGGGAGGTATTCAACTTTCCAGCTCATTCGATTTCTACCTCGTCAAAACCGGCGAGATCGTCTTCTGTAACACCGAGACGGCGGTTCATTTCTTCCTCAGAAATCAAAGAGGTGGGATCAAAGTGTGCCATACGTTCAGAAGCAACAGCCAGCAGACGAGCATCATTTAATTCATCCATTAAACGGACATATTCGTCCGGGGAGATGAGAACGCATTCGGCAGCATTGTTTTTCATAACAACCTTGGCACCGCACTGCTTGACATCTTCAAATATTTTTCCGGCAAGACCACGGTTGAATTGGGTGATTGGAACAGTGTTAGTAATAGCACTCATAACAGAAGCCATAATCGTCAACTCCTTTCTTTGATTGCATTATAGCACACGTTTGCAAAAATATCAACCAGTTAGTCGATAAATTTACTGATAAATATATTGTATGCTGAAAGGATGACTTTGATACACAGCTAATAGCATTTTTTCCTTTAGCCTGTCTGCTTCGTGCAGATGGGCTTTTTTCATGCCTGCGAGGAGGTGGTTACGCAAATGGCATCCAGAATCCAGGGCATCACCGTTGAGATCGGCGGCGATACCACAAAGCTCTCCAAAGCACTGGAAAGTGTAAACAAATCAATCAAGGGGACGCAGTCCGGACTGAAGGATGTCAACAAACTCCTGAAACTGGACCCTTCCAATACAGAACTGGTTGTCCAGAAGCAGAAGATGCTTAAGGATGCCATTGAAGCTACCAAGGAAAAGCTGGCAACTCTGAAGACTGCCGCACAGCAGGCCAATGAGCAGCTTGCCAATGGTGAGATCACCCAGCAGCAGTACGATGCTCTTCAGCGTGAGATCGTGGAGACCGAACAGAATCTGCGATCCTTACAGGATCAGGCGGCTACTACCAATGCGACGCTTGCCAAGATCGATGAAGCTGGAGAAAAGCTCCAGAACATCGGATCTTCTGTGGAGAATGTAGGCAAGAAGTTCCTTCCGGTGACTGCCGCTGTGACGGGTCTTGGCACTGCCGCAGTGAAGACCGCAGCCGATTTTGATTCCGAGATGAGTAAGGTCTCTGCCATTTCCGGTGCGACCGGGGATGACTTTGACCAGCTCCGTGCGAAAGCCCGTGAGATGGGTGCAAAGACCAAGTTCTCTGCATCCGAGGCAGCTTCGGCGATGGAATACATGGCCATGGCCGGATGGAAGACTTCTGACATGCTGAACGGCATCGAGGGCGTCATGAACCTCGCGGCCGCTTCGGGTGAAGACCTCGCTACGACTTCAGATATTGTTACCGATGCCCTTACCGCGTTCGGCTTATCCGCTGCGGATTCTGGGCATTTTGCCGATATCCTCGCAGCCGCTTCCTCCAATGCGAACACCAACGTCTCCATGATGGGCGAGACGTTCAAGTACTGTGCGCCTATTGCCGGTGCGCTGGGGTTCTCGGCAGAGGATACCGCAGAAGCCATCGGACTTATGGCAAACAGTGGTATCAAGGCTTCACAGGCTGGTACTTCCCTTCGTACCATCATGAACAACCTTTCCGGTGAAGTGACCTTTGTGGGTAAAAACATCGGTGAGGTCACGATTGCAACCAGCAATGCAGATGGCAGCATGAGAAGCCTGAACGACATCCTTGCAGACTGCCGTGTGGCATTCTCCGGGCTGTCGGAATCTGAGAAGGCCGCCAACGCAGAGGCATTGGTCGGCAAGAATGCGATGTCCGGCTTCCTTGCCCTGATGAATTCCAGCCAGTCGGATATCGATAAATTAAGCAGTGCCATTGAAAACTGCGATGGCGCATCTGAGAGCATGGCAGAGACCATGCAGGACAATTTAAATGGTCAGCTCACCATCCTGAAATCTCAGCTGGAGGAGCTGGCTATTTCTTTTGGCGATATCCTGATGCCCACCATCCGCAAGATCGTATCTGCCGTGCAGCAGTTCGTGGACAAGCTCAACAGCATGGATGAGAGCACCAAGGAAACGATCATTAAGATCGGGCTACTGGCGGCATCCATCGGTCCGCTGCTCATTGTGCTGGGTAAGACCATATCGACCATCGGCACAGCGATGCGGGGTTTCAGTTCTCTTGCAAAGGGTGTCCGGCTTCTCATCACCCATGTGGGCAGTGCCAGCGGTGTGTTCAGCAAGCTGGGTGTGGTTCTGGGTGGTCTGTCCGGCCCGGTCGTAGCAGTGGTGGCGGTCATCGGCACACTGGTGGCGGCGTTCATGAACCTCTGGAATACGAACGAGGAGTTCCGTACTGCCATTACCAGCATCTGGAACGACATCGTTTCCAAGGTGAAAGGGTTCTGTGATCAGCTGACACAGCGGATCAATGGGCTGGGCTTTGATTTTAAGGATGTCACCGAGGTACTGAAAGCAGTCTGGGATGGCTTTTGTCAGGTGCTTGCACCGCTGTTTGAGGGAGCTTTCCAGAATATTGCTACCATCCTTGGCGTTGTTCTGGATACGCTACTTGGTCTGTTCGACGTCTTTTCCAATGTGTTCTCTGGCAACTGGAGCAGTGCATGGGAAGCAGTGAAAGGCATCTTCTCCAGCATCTGGGAAGGTGTGAAGTCCGTATTCTCCACGACTCTTACCGCACTAAAGAGCGCACTGGATGTGTTCCTCGGTCTGTTCGGTACGGACTGGCAGACGGTCTGGGGCAGTATCAAGAGCTTCTTCGAGACCGTGTGGAGTGGAATCAGCAGCTTCTTTTCAAATACAGTTTCTGCTATCCAGAGTGTGGCAACGACTGTATTTACAGCAGTGTCTGGATTTTTTACTACCGTCCTTACGAGTATCCAGACGACCTTCAGCACCATCTGGACTGCCATTTCCACAGCAGTTTCGTCCGTGCTGAATACAATCCATACCACGGTGACAACCGTGTGGACGGCGATTTCGACCGCAATCTCTACGGTCATGAACACCATCAGCACGACGATCACTTCGGTGTGGAATGGCATTTACAACATCATGAAACCTCTGCTGGATGCGTTCAAATATCTGTTTGAGACCATCTGGCAGGCAATACAGATCCTAATCGGCGCAGCACTGACCGCAATTCAGACGAAGATCACTTCCATCTGGAACGCCATCGTTGCCTTCGTGACTCCGATGCTGACTGGATTGCAGACGACTTTCTCTACAGTTTGGTCAGCGATTCAGACAGCTATCTCCACGGTGCTGACTGCGATCCAGACTGCAGTGACGACGGTGTGGAACGCCATTGTGTCGTTCCTGTCTCCGCTGCTGACTGGCATCCAGACCCGGATGAGTACGGCATGGAATGCGATCAAGACGGTCGTTTCGACAGTCCTTTCTGCGATCCAGTCCACGGTTTCTTCCATCTGGAATGCCATTAGCAGCAAGATCTCCGGTGTGGTAAATGGCATCAAATCGGTAGTTTCTTCCGGCTGGAATGCCATGAAATCCACGGTATCGTCCCTCAGTAACAGCATTAAGAGCGCGGCGATCACAGCTTTTAACTCGATGAAATCCGGGATTTCCTCTACGATTTCCGGTATCAAGTCCACCATCACGAACGGTTTTAACAGTGCTGTTTCCTTTATCAAGGGTCTGGCTGGACAGGCGTTCTCGTGGGGCTCTGACATGATCGGCAACATTGTGTCCGGTATCCAGTCGAGGATTCAGGATGTGGCAAGTGCTGTATCGGGAGTGGCAGACCGTATCCGTTCCTTCCTGCACTTCTCTGTGCCGGATGAAGGACCTCTGGCAGATATGGAAAGCTGGATGCCGGACTTCATGCAGGGTCTGGCAAACGGTATCACGACCAACACCAGCCTTGTGACTGCGGCGGCGGAGAACCTGTCCACCACGCTGTCTACCTCCATCACCAACTCCATGAGGGGAGTGGAGCAGGCATACAGTAAGAGCTGGGCAGCCATCAGCCAGACGGTGAAAACCGGAACAGCAGGTGTAAGTGCCGCGATGAGATCCGCATGGAGTTCCATTACGACCAGTACCGCCAGCACATGGAACAGCATCAAGACCACCATCCAGACCAGCTTTGCGGCGGTGAAGACCAATGTGACCTCTGCGACAGCAGCTGTCAAATCTTCCATGACCAGTGCATGGAATGCGGTGAAGTCGCTGACAACGACCAGCTGGAACGGAATTAAAACGGTCATTACCACAGCGTGGAACGGAATCAAGTCTCTGACTACTTCGGCGACTGCCGCTGTGAAATCCTCCATGACCAGCGCATGGAACGCAGTGAAAACTCTGACGAACACCAGCTGGAATGGTATCAAGACGGTCATTACGACGGCGTGGAACAGTATCAAGTCTCTTACGACTTCTTCTGTCACGGCTGTCCGCAATACGGTCACAAGCGGCTGGAACACACTGAAATCCACCACGACCTCTGCCTTCAACGGCATCAAGTCTACGGTGTCTTCGGCAATGTCCAGCCTGCGCAGCACGGTGTCTTCCGGTGTTGCAAGTATCAGGAGCAGTTTTAACTCGCTCGGTTCGATTGCTTCTTCGGCATACCGCTGGGGTGCAGATATCTGTTCCCAGATGGCGTCAGGTGTCCGGGCAGCAGCCGGTTCCGTGATCGCAGCGGCAGAAAATGTCGCAAGCAGGGTCAGAAGCCTGCTGCATTTCTCTGTACCAGATGAAGGACCTCTGTCTGATGCAGATACCTATATGCCCGACTTCATGAAGCTGCTGGCGACCGGCATTAAGAAAAATGTCAAGTCGGTGGTGAAAGCCGTGCAGGGACTTGCCGGGTCTATGAGCAACAACCTCACGACCCCGGTAGATTCTCTGGGCGACTGGATGGATTCCGTGGTCGGCAGTTTTGCTACCACGATCAAAAAAAGTCAGAGCGGTATCGGTAGTGCTGCAAGGGATGTGGGCAGCGGTATCCAATTACAGTTGATGTCCGGGCTTTCCGGTCTGAAAACACAGTTCCAGCAGCTCTGGACTGACCTGCAGGGTATCACCAAAACCGCAGTCGGCGGCATGAGCGATGAAGTGAAGCAGGGCTTTTCGGATATGAAGGATTCCATTGGAGAGCTGAGTTCTCAGACCAGTTCCCTTGGAAATGCAATCCGCAGCCTTGGCAATACCTTCAACTCGGATTTCCTAAAGAGCCTGGGCAACGGCATCAGTAAGGTCGGTGACACGGTCAATACGGTCACGGGTCTAGTGGACAAGCTCGGCTCCATGAAGAACACCATCGGAAACCTCGGAAATACGATGCAGAACCTTGGCAATGTCCTCGGTACAGAGAACGGCGGTGGTCTGTTGTCCAACATCGGAGATTTCTTGTCGAAGATCGGCAGTGCAGATGGCGGTCAGATCGTGTCGAAGTTTGGCAATCTGATCTCTGGGCTGACCTCTAAAATGGGCGGTCTGGGAGAGGGAATCTCCGGCATCATCTCGAAGCTGGGAAGCCTTGGCTCCAGCGGTGGGGGAATCCTGTCGAATCTGGGCGGACTGCTCTCCGGTGTAGTATCGAAGATCGGCGGTTTAGGCGGCAGTCTTTCCGGTATCGTATCATCTATCGGTTCTTCGCTGGGCGGTATTGCCGGGACAGTCGGCACAACGCTTTCCGGTCTGCTCGGATCTGTAGGTACGACTGTATCCGGTCTGGCCGCTGGCGCGGGTACAGCCCTTGCAGGCGTAGCAAGCTCCGCAGGTGGGTTCCTCGCATCCGCAGGCACAGCACTTGCCGGCTTGGCGGGTCCTGCAGGTATCGCAGTGGCAGCCGTTGGCGGCATCGGTCTTGGACTTACCGCTCTCTGGAAAAACTGCGATGGCTTCCGGGAAGGTGTCACAAATATCTGGAACAAGGTTACGTCGGCATTCTCGAATGGTGTGAATGCCATTAAGAATGGTATCTCCAATGCGGCATCGGCTATTGGCAATGTGGCATCGTCCATCTGGGGCGGTATCAAGAACGTGGCTTCTTCGGCAGTCAGCTGGGGAAAGGACATCGTTGGCGGTATCGCGGGCGGTATCAAGAAAGGCGTGAGCTGGGTCGGCAATGCGGTCAAGAGTGTGGCAAATGGCATCCGCTCGTTCCTGCACTTCTCTGTGCCGGATGAAGGGCCGCTGGCAGATGCCGACACCTATATGCCCGACTTCATGAAGCTGCTTTCCGGCGGCATCAAGAAAGGCGAAGGCGGACTGATCAGCCAGATCGGGTCGATGGCAGCAAAGGTACAGCAGGGTATGGAGGGCATCAGCTCCTTCAGTCTGCCGGAACTGACCTTGCCACATTTCGATGGCTCCGGTTGGAACTTCCCGCAGGCGGCTCTGGCCGGAGGTGGCACCACCCGGACGACCAACCTTGGCGGTGTGTATATCACAGTCAACGGTTATAATGCCCGGAACGACGATGAACTCGCACAGACTGTTGCCGATAAGATCAACGGCATGATCCATGAGGATGATTCGGTCTTCAAGTAAAGGAGGAGATGCGTATGGGCTATAACACCCCAAAGCAAACAGTATCACAGTTTCAGTTAAAAGACAGATATGCCAGACAGTATCTGTCGTTTGCCGGGAAGTCCAGCAAAGACTTCCTATTATATTTGTCTGGTCCCGGTGTGTATGATTCCCCGGCTGCGGATGTGGAGAGCACCTCCGTACCCGGCAGGAACGGAGACATCCTCACCGAGAATGCAAATGCAGGCCGCCGCAGGTATCAGAACGTGGATATCAAGTATAAGGCATTTTTCTTCAACGGACTGCCAGCTAAGACAGCAGCAGTCAAGGCATGGCTTCTGTCGCCGGTGGGGTATCAGAAATTGCAGGATACCTACGACCCGGATTTCTTCCGGATGGCAGTCTGCAAGGATGCCCTTGCCTTTGATGTGACTGCTCAGAAAGCCGCTGAGATGGAGCTGGCATTTAACTGTAAGCCCCAGAGGTGGAGCGTGGACGGGCAGCGGACGATCCGGCTGGATGGCAGGTCGACATTAAAGAACCCCTTCGCTTTTCCTGCACAGCCCATCTTCAAGGTTTACGGAGACAGCGGCGGCGAGCTGTATGTGGGGGAAGAGAAGATCACCATCCACAGCATCAAAGACTATGTGCTGCTCAACTGTGAGACGCACAACGCTTACAACGCTTCCGGCTTCTGCAATGAGACCATCCTTTCGGATGACTTCCCGGAACTGCCGGAGGGAAAGACACAGATCACATGGACAGGCGGTATCACGGCGGTGGAAGTCATTCCCCGTTGGTGGACGCTCTGAGGGGAGGTGCAGCCAGTGATCCCATGTTTATATGATTCCAGAGAAATGAAATTTGATAATAACGGCATTGGAAAGCTGGCAGATGCACAGTCTTGTACCGTGACTGAAAAACGAAACGGCAGCTATGAGCTGAAGCTCATCTGTCCGGCAGATGGCATCCACGCTGAGATGCTAGAGGAGGGAAACGTCATCCTTGCCAAACCATCTGATACGATGCAGCCGCAGCCGTTCCGTATCTACAAGATCACGACCCCTATTGATGGAAAGCTGGAAGTTCAGGCACGGCATATTTCCTACCAGCTCAACTTTATCACGGTATCGCCTTTTTCAGTGACCGGCTGCGTCGGGGCAATGCAGGGGCTGAAAAGCCATGCGGCTTCCGACTGTCCGTTCTCAGTTTGGACAGATGTGGCATCCAGTGCGATGTTTACTGTGTCCGTTCCTGCATCTTTCCGTAACTGTCTTGGCGGTATGGATGGCTCGGTATTGGATACTTTTGGAGGAGAGTTCGAGTGGGACCGCTACACAGTCAAGTTTCACAGAGCCAGAGGTGCGGACCACAACGTTCATATCGTCTACGGCAAAAATCTGACGGATTTCAAGATGGAGAAATCCATCGAGAATACCATTACAGGAGTGCATCCGTACTGGGTAGACAACGAAACGCAGGCGGTTATGGAACTGCCAGAAAAAGTGGTCATGGTCAGCCGAAAATCTGTGCCGTATCAGAAGATTACGGTGCTGGACTGCACCAGTGCCTTTCAGGAAAAGCCATCGGAAGCGGCTTTGCGAGAGTATGCACAGGACTATATTGATACGACCAGCCTGACAGAGCCGGAGGTCGACATTAAAATCGACTTCATTCAGCTTTGGAATACACCCGGATATGAGGATGTTGTTCAGGCAGAACAGGTCTCGCTCTGTGATACGGTTCATGTGTATATCTCGAAGCTGGGCATTGAAGCCAGTTCCAAGGTTACAGAAACCGAATATGACTCGCTTTTGGAACGGTATAACAGCATCACGCTGTCGAATTCTACGGTCAGCAGCCGAAATTCCTCCCTGACAAGCTCCCTTAACAGTATCCGAAATACAGCAACCGCCGCATACGATACCGCAGTCCGTGTGGAAACAGCAGTGGGAGAGCAGATGGGCGGCATTTCGGCCTCCATTATCTATGATGGCGCGTTGTTTGCTGCACTGTTCGGCCTTCATTATAAAAATGAGACGGACAGTAAGGGGAATACGACTCGGTACGCATTCAACGCAGCAACCCTGAAACAGTCAACGGTTGCGTGGAAGAATAGCCCGGCCGGATTTTTTGTTTCCACAGATGGCGGGAAGACATGGGGATATGGCTGGGAGTCAGATGATTCCGCAGTCAAAACAGCAATCCTGCTGGAGCAGACACTCAAGGAACTGGACGACCGTTACAAGAAAGCAGCCGAGCTTTCCGAGGAGTTGCTGGAGGAACTGGATGAGCGGTACAAAACAGCGACCGCTATTTCTGCAGAACTTCAGAAAACGCTCGATCAGCGGTATGAAACGGCAAAGAAGCTGTCCAAAGAACTGTATGAGGAACTGGATAGGCGGTACAGCACCATCACGGAAATCTCAGATGATTTGCAGAAGGAACTGGACGCGAAGTATCAGCCGTATATCCCTGTGTCCGAAAGTGCGCCGGAAGATCCGGCAGAGGATTCCTTCTGGGTCGATAAGAAGAACCTTCGGTTAAAACTGTGGGACGGAGAACAGTGGCAGACGATTGGATATGAACCGGAAGAACCTAATCCAGAGCCAACGGAACCGACCACACCGACCGAGCCTGAAACCCCGGATACCGAAAAGCCGGGTAGTGAAGATAAGGATACGGAAAACAAAGAGGAAACAGATAATAAGGAGACGGATCAGGAAGGAGGGAGCTCGTAATGGTCACAGGCATTTATCAGGAAGTGGAATTGTCGCTGACGGAGAATCTGATCCCGGTGACGGTTCCGGTCAAGCAGTATGACAACAAGGCGAGAAAAGTTCGCTGTGTTTTGTATAACAACTCTGTGGAATATACCGTGCCGCAGAATTGTATTGTAGCCTGTTCCGGTACCCGGCCGGACGGTACGATCTTCCACTACACGAGCGAAACTGCGCCAGACCTTGTATTCGTTGAGAAGGGGGCAGTCCTCTTTACGATCACGACCTTCATGACGGCGCAGGCCGGACGTTTTCCGCTGGATGTTGTTATGCTCAGCACAGAAGGTGATGTCCTTGGCTCATTCTCTCTTACGTTAAAGGTGGAGAGGGCGGCCATCAATAACGGCAAGATCGCCACTTACACATTTGCAGCATTCCTGAAAGCTGTTCGGGATGGCATCCGAAATCTGTTTATAGACAAGGCAGGCTGCTTTGGCTTTGAGTCGGATGACGGTCTGGGACTGAGTGATAGATCGGAGTCCAGTTCCGTAGAAAAGCTGTGCCGTGAGATCGTGGAAGGATCGATTACGGAGGATGGCTATTTTGCATTTGAAACAAAATGCGACCTTGGGCTGATATTCACAACCGATGAAGAAGGACATCTGGTCGTGGAATATGGCGAGGATGATGTGTCAGTGTAAGGCTGACAGAAAGGGGTAATATGGCAAAATACACAGGCCGCCGGATCGTTCCCAAACATGCAGGCGAATGGGACATCCGGAAAGAATATGAAGAGCTGCAGATCGTACTGGATGCAGACAGCGGCAACAGTTTTATCTCCAATCTTCCAGTGCCGAAAGGAACGGCTCTGAGTGATGAGAAGTATTGGAGCCTGTTCAGCCTGCATAGTGAGCAGATCGCAGAGGCAGAGGAGCATCTGACCCAGACGGCCGAAGATATCCGCTCAGAGCTTTCGGAAACAGAAAACCGGATCAACAAAAATGTATCCGACACGGAAGGCCGTATCAATGAAAGTCTCTCCAGCACAGAAAGTAAGGTAAACACCAGCCTGTCCGAGACAGAAAACCGTGTGACTGCGCGTGTGGAGAATGCAAAATCGGATCTGACTGCAAAAGTCGCTGCGGCAGAGCAGCAGATGAACCAGAACGCCCAGAATGTCGCACAGACAAACAAGGCTCTGAATGGCCGGATGGACCAGATTGCAAAAGGGAGAACCTCTGACACAGAAGTCCTTGATGCAAGAGTGGATTCGGAGGGGAATACCTTTGACAACCTTGGAGCAGCGATCCGTTCCATCTATCCGAAAGCAAAAGAAGGGCTGGATGCACTGCAGGAATCCAAGGTGGATGCAAACTATGATGCGACCGGCGAACTGACAGAAGGCATTACAGTCAACACGATCAATGGAGAAACGCAGAAGTTTGAGCATGTTCAGACGACAGCACTGATCCCGGTAGATACCGCCTGCCAGAAAGTTTACTATACCGGGCAGGTGTTCAACTGGATCGGAGTTGCAGGCTATGATGCCAATGGCACGTTTGTGGCATCTATTCTGGATTCCAGGGATACGGAACAGCCGCAGGAGTACAAAGAAAAGGAATTGGAGATCCCGGAAGGGGTATTCCAGATCCGGGCAAGCTCCTATGCGAAGGACCTGAACCTGAAGGTGTGCGGAGAGCCTGTAAAGCTGTGGAATCAGGTTCAGAGGGAGCGACAGAATCAGAAAAAGATGGCAATCGAGATCGAAGCACTGCGAAGTGCGGATGATGCACTGGCAAAGGAAACGATGACCAGTCTGGATCTGCCCTTTTTATATCCTGGTGTCAGCAATATCTGGGAAGGCAGCAGCCCGGTACTCCAGACCTACTATGTGCCGCTGACTGTTCTGCAAAGCTCGTTTGTACAGGAAATCCAGTTCACACTCCGAACCATTGGGGAGACGATCCTGACTGCCATGCTTGAATCGGAAGAAGGCGAGGTGTTCCGCCAGTCGGTAGAACTAGTGAAGGGAGATAACAGGATCACCCTGATTCTGCACCGATTTATAGATGAAGGAGCATACAAACTGCGTGTGCGCAGTACAGACAAGGTGCTCTATTATCCGGTGCGCCCGAGTACCGGAAAAGAAATCCGCAACGATTTCTTCAGCAATGAACCGTCCGGGAATGTGGAGTATGATTACAAAAACCGCCAGATCGTCTTTATGGGCAAGATCCTGATTGGTACAGGTAAGGTAGATACGACGCTATCCTATTCCGGCATGGCTGCGGATGCCGCCGTTGTAGGACAGGCTTTCAAGGATGAGCGGGAATACACGGATACCCTGGCATCCGGCAAGCTGGATGCAGTCCATAGCCGGAACCTGCTCGACCCTTCCAGGTATCGTCCGGGATGGTTTGCTTTTGTACACTCGTCCATCATTCAGTATCATGCAGACAATCTCCGATATGGTTCCACGGATTATATCCCGGTCAGCGAGAAAGGTCTTGTGACCAAAGGCTCCGGCACGAACGGTGTAACCAGCCAGGTCGTGTTTGACAAGGCGAAGAAGGTGCTCCGTTATGTAGATGCCAATGACCAGTACACCTATCAGGAAGGCGATGCCTATGTGATGTTCTTCTATATGGCCTCTTCCGGACAGAAGCTCTGCGTTGTTGAGGGAACGGAGTATGTATACGAAGCATACACGGATTATAAGCCGCTGGATGATCTGAAACAGGAAGTGAACTCTCTGCAGACGGAGGCGGATAACCAGAAAAAGCAGTTGACAAATCTGACTGCCCGGCTGGATCAGATGGTGGCCGTGCCGGAAAAGAAAGACCTTCGCCTTGCCCCGGCGGCTCCGGTGTATACGGTCTGCAATAACCTTTCGACCGCCAGAAACTATCATGTTTCAGTCTGGGTGGACCATCTGATCGCTGAGACAGGCTGGAAGGATAGAGCGGCTGGTTTTGGTACGGAGATGGAGGAGTGCTTTGACTTGTATTCACCGTTTACCAACACGGCAGTCAACAGCGGGGAGGATGTTCTGGAACAGACGGTAGAGAAATCGTTTGTGTCAGATGTCTATAAGACGCAGAAACTCAAATTCAAGCACCGCAGCACCTTGGCCAGTATGGGAAAGAACCAGTTCCCGAAGATCCTTGTTATCGGTGACAGTGTGACGGATGGGTATCTGGCCGGTGTTGGGAAAACAGATGCGGATCTTCCGACCCACTATTGGTCGTGGGTGCGCTACCTGTTTGATCTGGACCGCAAGGACGCAAAAGCGGCAGAAACCGAATACCGCTGTCTGATGGTCGGCATGCCGGGAACAGTGAATGGGAAGCATTACGGCTCCTCGTCCTCGTTCAAGCTGGATGGAAAGACAGTTGTGAACTATGCGATGGGTAAGGGCGGCTGGAGTGCAGAAGATCTGAACCTTGCAACTTTTGAGAGCGCATCTAATATTAACCCGTTCTACGATGAAAAGACGAAGGGCTTCTCACTGAAGGCTTGTCTGGATAAATACAGGACGTTGGCGGATAACGGCATGACCCGGCTTATCCCCGGCGAAACCGCAGGCACGGAAGTGAAAGATGCCAACGCTTATGACCTGTGCACGCCGACCCATGTGGTGATCAACTTAAACCACAACAGTTCCCTTGCAGAGTACAAAGCCAATATCCCGGATATCGTGAAAACGATCAAGCGTGAGTATCCGGATATCATCGTGATCCTCATGTCCATTGATGAGACCGGCACTTACTTCCCGGCAAAATACCCGGAGTACCGGGCTTCTGAGATCACGCTGGGAGGACTTCACAGCAAGAATGTGAGCATCTACCAGTATTTCTGCGATGAACTGCAGGATGAGGCAAACGGTGTCTATGTATGCAGTGGGCATCTGATCCAGCCTGCCGTGGAGAGTTACCCTACACTGGATTATGTGTCTGCGGATTCGGTCGGCAGACAGAGTGGCAGGGTACTGCACATGGCATACGGTCGGGGTCAGTACGGAGGCCCCAACTGGCATCCGAACAACTACGCACACTGCGCATGGGGCTATCAGCTGTATGCGTTGGTCAAGTATACACTGGCACTACAGGATATGAAGTGATGCCGGGAATATCCCGGAGAAAGGAAAAGCTATGATGAACCGTAATAATTGTCTGAAAATTCGGGGGGGGGTATCGGATTATCTGACCTGTGCAGTAATCTGATCTCTTCTGTGCTGAGGGGAGGTGTGTTCTATGCCTAAGTATGTTGGCAGACGCATCGTCCCGAAGCATGGCGGCATCTGGGACAAGACAAAAGAGTACGAGGAACTGATCATCGTTCTGTGTCAGGAAACTGGTGTCAGTTATATCTCCAAGCTGCCGGTCCCGGCTGGAACGGAAATCTTTAATGAACACTACTGGTCTGTATGCAGTCAGTTCAGTGAGCAGATCAGGCTGGCAGAGGATCATCTGACCCGGACAGCAGAGGACGTCCATACGGAACTGACAGAAACAGAAAGCCGCATCAGTAAAAATGTGTCCGAAACGGAAGAAAGGGTCACCCAAAAACTCACGGATACGGTGCAGAACGTGAATGACAGCCTGAGTGATACGACCACTACGCTGGTGAAGAAGGTGGCAGATGCTCAGAAGCAGCTGGAGGATGGACGGACGGCCATGCAGCAGAGTGCAGCATCCCTGAATTCCAGGATGAACAGCATTGCATCCGGTAAGACTACGGACAAGGAGACTCTGGATGCGCGGGTCGATTCGGCAGGGAAGACCTATGACTCATTTGGTGCACACTTACGGTCCAGAGCCGATAAGTTCTATGCCAACGGTATGCCTTTCTCTTATACAGGAGCAGTCAATCTGAATACCACAGAGCATCAGCTGGAGTTTTCTGGGAACTTTATCTATCTGGGTGCGAAGGGGAATAAGCTGCTTACGAAACCAGAGCCGGTTCCATATAACCCGGATGCTCTTTTGACCTATATCTCCTACGATACAGTGGAAGGGACGTTGGTGACAGCGGACTGGTCGGATTCTCCAAAAGAGAATGATATCATTGTTTTTGTAGTGGACTGTAAATATCCGGAACGGTCTTATGGCTACTTTCCGTTCAAGGTGGATGGCAGGATGCCGTTTGGCGACCATACGCTGTCCGGCACGATGCTTCGGGATAAATCGGTGGACGGACAGAAACTCCTGGATGCTACCGTTACAAAGGATAAACTCGCAGATGCCTGTGTAAGCGCGGCAAAACTTGCACGGGATGCGCTGATGTCACAGAGCCTTGAAGTTCCATTCCAGCCCTGTGTCTTTTCCAAAGGAAAATGGGAGATCGTGGATGAAGGAGCCACCATCCATCATTTTTTGACGGAGTATGAGAGCGGGTATTATGGCGGCGGCATTAAAGTTCCCCGTGCGGAGCGGTTTGATAAGCTCTATGTCGAGATGGATTACTGCAACGACCAGCTGATGCACTACTATGTGGTTGGTTCAAAGCTGGTAAACCTTGGGTCGATTGCTTCTACAGATGGAAAACCAAAGAGGATCACGCTTGAAATCCCATCCAAAAAGCTGGAAGATGCCGGGTATAAGGATGACTATATCCAGATCGTGTTCACGAAGAACAGCACCTACGATATGACCATGTCCAACGTAAAGGCACATTACTTCAATGTGAAGGGCAGCTACTTTGGGGAAGATTACAGCCTCCTTCATGAGCAGGCTGACACCAATACAAAGGAGCTTGCTGCCTTGTCGGAAAAGGTCAGTGTAAATGCGGATGCGATCAAAACAGCAGATGCGAATATGCAGAACCTTTCCAAAACGATCAGTTCCGTGTCTACGGATATGCAGGTGGTCATGAAGCAGAAATCTGCGTTCACCGGAAAGAAGATCCTGTTTTTGGGAGACAGCATCACGGCACTGAACACATCGGAGCGTGGCTGGGTAAGGTACTTCAATGAGATCATCCAGCCGGAGAAGTTTGTGAATCTGTCGGTCTCCAGTGCCAGATGGTGCGATTATGAGGACAGCGTTTACGATGGAAACCCGGTCTTTTCCGGACCGGATCAGAACCATAACAATGTCATGGGAAATCAGGTGGAGAAACTCATCCGAGGTAAGAACAAGAACAATCCTCATTATAAGGAAGTGACTGCCTACGCCGACTTTGATATGATCCTGATCGCCTGTGGCACGAATGATGGTGTTCCTTACGGCGATATGGAAGGCTCTTTCACTTCGGAGAATGAAATGGTCGCCATCGAAGAGCTGGACCGCAGGGTGTTTGCATCGGCATTCCGGTACAGCATCGAAAAACTGCAGCAGCTGTACCCGGCGGCGAAGATTTATATCTGTACGCCGATCCAGGGCTATATCACGACCCGGAGCTATGCACAGTCCAAGGCGAAAGGCGATTATCTGAAACTTCTTGCCGGCAGGATGTCTCTGGAAATCATTGATACTTTCTGCTGTGGTATCTGTGACATCTACGAGAAAAAGAATGCCAATGGCCGCTACCTGATTGATGGTCTGCATCCGAATGCGGCAGGCGCAAAGAAGATCGGAGTATTCAATGCCAGTGCAGTGATTGCCAGCTATCGATAATCAAATCCCACGGCTTGTCCGTGTTTTTATATATAATCCATATCAAAGGGCAGCTTCGGCTGTCTATTTTTATTGCCCGGATACGGGCGGAAAGGACGGAATTATGCAGAATGTGATCGACAAGATTGAATGGATGTTCGCAGGCCTGGGTGGTTTCCTGGGCTGGTTCTTCGGCGGGTTTGACGGCTTCCTGTATGCACTTGTAGTGTTCGTGGTCTGTGACTACTTCACCGGAGTGCTGGCGGCAGCAATCAAGCATGAGCTTTCTTCTGAAGTTGGCTTTAAGGGTATCGCCAAGAAGGTATGTATCTTTGTGCTGGTTGGTATTGCCAATATCATTGACACACAGATCCTCCAGAATGGAGCCGCCATCCGCACCGCTGTGGTGTTCTTCTATCTGGCAAACGAGGGTCTGAGCTGTCTCGAGAATGCAGCAGTGATCGGTCTTCCGGTGCCGGAGAAGCTCAAGGAGATGCTGGCACAGCTGAAAGACGAGCGCGATCAGGACAAAATCGACAAGCAGTAATCAACCGGGAGGGGCGATAAGCCTCTCCCACATTTTATTTAGGAGGAACGAACCATGAGTATGAAAGAATATCCCGCAAAGCTGACGACCGGCTATTACCGTGTGCGTGAGGACTGGGAGGATGAAGCATCCCAGCTTGGCGCATACCGTCTGCTGGCGAATGCAAAGGCCAAGTGCGATGAGAATCCCGGCAGCCGTGTGTTTGACAATGACGGCAATGTGATCTACCCGGAGGAGGCTGTGCCGGTGACAGGTGCAGAAGAAGCGGAGGAAAAGCCGGTTATGGACGAGCCGGAAGGGAAAGCACCGGAAGAGGAATCTTCGGAAGAGAAGGACACCCCTGTGACGGATGAGCAGAAAGAGGAAGCCGGAAAGGAAGAGTATCCGACTGCAGAGGAACTCCCGGCAGCGATCGCCTATGGCAAGCTCAAGACTCTTATGAATATCCGGGAAATGCCGGATACCAGTGCAGAGGTTGTGACCATCTATAAGAAGAATACGCTGATCGAGATCGTGGAGTTCTGTGCGGGCTGGCTGAAGATCAAATGCCCGGAAGCAGCAAGTGGTCTGGCTTATGTTCTGAACAGTGCAGACACCTACGCATTTACAGCAAGCAAAATCTATAAGGTGGTTCCTGGGGACAACCTCTGGAAGATCGCAGAGAAGGAACTGGGGGATGGAAGCCGTTGTGCCGATATCCGCGCACTGAACGGTCTGACTTCCAATGCCATCCGGGTCGGTATGAAGCTGCTGATCCCGTAAACGGTGCATTTCGACGCTTTTTTAGGACTTCAATTCCCAACAGCATAACTGTATACTAGGGCTGAGGTGATGAAAATGAACGAAGTGCTCATGGCAGAAGATGTGTTAAGACCGTATGGCATCACATTGTATTACAAGGGCTGCGAATATCTGAGGGATGCAATCATCCTGCACTGGCATCAGCCGAACCTGATATCAGGCCAGCTCATACAGCTTGTTGCAAATCAAAAAGGGGCTAAGAAGAGTAGTGTCCTCGGCACCATTTCTACGATCGCAAACGTAGCGTGGAAAGTCAATGGGACAGGCGGCGAAAAACCGATGTCTGCCATGAAGTTCGTCTGTAGGATGCTAGAAGAAGCGGATGGGATTATAAAATAACAAAATAACCACAGCACGAGACTCGGAGTGATCCGGGTCTCGATTTTTTTAGGAGGAATCGATATGGGATACACCAATAGTCCACTCGTTGTTTACACCAAACTCTCCCCGAACCATTCCGGGCAGAGAACACACAGCATTGACCGCATCACGCCGCATTGCGTGGTAGGCCAGCTTTCTGCAGAGAGCATTTGCGGATGTTTTACCAGTCCGACCCGTCAGGCCAGCTGTAACTATGGCATTGGCACGGACGGCCGTGTTTCTCTGTGCGTGGAGGAGAAGAACCGCAGCTGGTGCTCGTCCAGCAATTCCAATGACCAGAGAGCAGTCACCATCGAATGTGCCAGCGACATGAATGAGCCGTATGCGATGAACAGCGCCGTATATAACTCGCTCGTTAAGCTCTGCATCGATATCTGCAAACGTAACGGCAAGAAGAAGCTCCTGTGGCTGGGCGACAAGAATAAAACCCTCAACTACGCTCCGGCAGCAGACGAGATGATCCTGACTGTTCATCGCTGGTTTGCCAACAAAAGCTGTCCCGGAAACTGGCTGTACGCCCGTCTGGGTGATCTGGCAGCAAGGGTGACGGCGGCACTTGGCGGTTCATCTTCATCCGGCCTGCAGGCATCTTCCCTTAAGAACCTGTCTGAAGCCGAGGCAGTGGCAGAGATCGGTCCATTGTTTACCAAAAACCAGAAGCAGTCCGGCATCCTTGCCTGCGTGTCGATGGCGCAGTTTATTCTGGAGTCCGGCTACGGTAAGAGTGAATTGGCACAGAATGCTAATAACTGCTTTGGCATGAAGACCTCGCTTTCCGGGAACAGCTGGAGCGGCGGCAGTTGGGATGGCAAGTCGGTCTATACCAAGAAAACGCAGGAGCAGAATGCCGATGGCAGCTATGTCACGATCACCGCTAATTTCCGAAAGTACGCCTGTGTGGAGGACTCCATTGCCGACCACGCGGCATATCTGCTTGGTGCGATGAATGGCAGCAGGAAACGTTATGAAGGTCTGGCAGGATGCACGGATTACAAGAAGGCTGTGCAGATCATCAAGGATGGCGGCTATGCCACCAGCCACACCTATGTGCAGAATCTCTGCAATATCATCGAACGCTGGAACCTGACACAGTATAATGCTGCAACCCAGAACCATGAAAGTATCATCTCTGGCTGGTATCGTGTGCGTAAGAGCTGGCAGAATGCAGCTTCCCAGAAAGGGGCGTTCCATGATCTGTCCTATGCGAAGCAGTGTGCGGATGCGAATCCGGGGTATACGGTTTTTGACCCGACCGGAAAGGCGGTCTATCCTGTGAATCAGACTGCATCTGTGCCGTATGCGGTTCGAGTGTCCATCAATGACCTCAACATCCGTAAAGGACCAGGCACAAACTACGGCAAGACCGGTTATTACACCGGAAGGGGCGTGTTCACCATCGTGGCAGAATCTGCTGGTGCTGGTTCTGTGAAAGGCTGGGGCAAGCTGAAATCCGGTGCAGGCTGGATCGCACTTGACTTCGCAGCACGTATCTGACCTTCATGGGCTTTCCTGAAAAGGAGAGCCTTTTACATACAACGCAATCGTCAGTTCTGCCCGATTATATGGGCAGATATTCTACGATTTATAGTTCGGATATCACTTGCTATAAGTGCCGGATAGAGCAAATATGTCACTACCCGAAGATAGGAAAAGGCGGTGGCATTACCACACGTTTTCCTTTCGGAAGGAAAATCTGACGAAAGGAGAGGACGATATGGATTCAAATGCTTTTCTGAATGACTTGATGTCAAAGATGAAGCTGCCGGAAACAAAAGGAAAGAAAAAGGCAGAACAGAGTGAATCGGTGGCGCAGATTCTTGCCACCATGCAAAAGGTCAAGACTGAGAAAAAGAAGCCGCCTGTAACCAGCTACGCACCGACAAAAGAAATGCCGGTGAATGAGCTGGAGAGTATGGAAGAATTCTCCCAGCTCGCATCCGATGTGATGCAGGAATGCCGGCCGGCAATACCAGCGGTGAAAACATCAATTTCAGAGAAGACTGTTCGGGTCGCCGCATATATCCGTGTTTCCTCCACCAATCCGGCACAGGAGGATTCGTATGAAATGCAGGAACGCTACTTTATGTCACTCCTGGCAGGAAATGCAGGGTGGACATCCGCCGGCATTTATTCCGATCATGGCATTTCCGCAACAAGCAGGGAAGGACGGACAGGTTTCAACCGTTTGCTCCGACACTGCAAGCAGGGGAAGATTGACCGTGTGATCTGCAAGTCCATCAGCCGTTTTGCCCGAAACACGCAGGACTTTCTTGTGGCATTGCGGACCTTAAAGGAAAACAATGTCACGATCCTGTTTGAGCGGGAAGCGATGGATACAGCGGATGCTTACAGCGAGTTCATTCTTACTACGCTGGCTGCCATTGCCCAGGAAGAGAGTCGTTCGATTTCAGCAAACATTGCATGGAGCAATCAGAAACGGTTTCCGGCCGGAAATGTCTGCAACAAGGATATCTACGGATACGAATTCCGCAAAGGGGAGTATACAGTGAACGAGAACGGATACCGATACCGGGCAGTGTTCATCATCCCGGAAGAAGCAGAGATTGTTCGGATGGTGTTCCGGTTTTTTACAAAAGAAGAGCTGAGCTTCACACAGATCGCCCAGAAGCTGGATGCCCTGCATATCCCGCCGCCGAACAGCGGATGCAGACAGCGGCAAAAGCGGAAGCCGACTGTGCTGCCAGCTGGCGCATTAAAGGAAGAAGATAAGCGGGGGTGGACGGCAACGGATGTTCGGTACATGATCGCAAATGTTCGTTACTGCGGTTCCGTACTTTGTCAGAAGACCTACACCGATCACAGGAATGGGCATAAACAGAAGGTCAATAAGGGGGAAAAGCCGAAATACCTGATACGAAATCATCATCCGGCTATCATTTCGGAAGAATTGTGGCAGGAAGCACAGGAAGTCTGGAAGGCATACACGGCAAAGTATAGGGGCATCGAAAAGGGAAGAAACGAAAGAAACTATTCCAAGCTCCTGCTGTGTGGAGAATGCGGACGGTATTTTCAAGGCCATTCCACAACAAGGACAACCATCTGGCGGTGTGCGACGAAGCTCGCCCAGCAGGGACAGAAGCGCTGCCGAATGGAACCGATTTATGAAGAGCAGATCCAGACGCTGCTATGCAAAGCATTTGCCGAAAAATTCAAGCTGGGTGAGAAGATGGATGCAGAAGTCCATGAGGTCATGCAGATGATCTCCAAAGCACCCATTGATAATGCGAGAAATCAGGCATTAAAGAACCTGACTGAGAAGCTGAGAGAGATCCATGATTTCGACCATATGGAGCAGGAAGGGGATTTTCTGAAACGCCAGCTGTCTGCAGTGAACTATAGCATTCGGGATGTCCACCAGCACATTCGGGATATTCAGGCGGAAAAAGAAGCATTGAAAGTGCGATGTGAGGTGCTGGGAGAACCGAGAGATAAAGAAGCAGTCACAGAGTTAGAAAACCGACTTCTCAATGAAGAAGAACAGCTGGAGAAGCTGGAACATGAAGCCCAGCAACAGGCCGAACAGGTTCGGTACATGGAAGATTACTGGAAGAAGCTGGAGCAGACCCATGAAATCCGGGAGAAAACGCTGCAATGGCTGGATTCTTTGGCGGGAGGGACGCAGATGTTTCTGGATGAAGCAGTTGGAACGTATGTGAAAGCCTTTGTGCTTTCCGTTACCATTTTTTCACCGAAACATTTTAGAATCCACTGGTTTGATGACACCTGTACGGAAGTGGAGTGTGACAGCGTATTTGAGGGCTATCAGCAGCCTGGCATGATAAGGAGGAAGTATTGATGAACAGACAAATGACACAAGGGACGGTTGCAAACAATGTGCAGGTGATTCCGGCAACGAAGCGGAGAGTGTCTGCCGGCGGTCAGCTGAAAAAGGCAAAGGACATTCGGGTTGCCGCTTACGGCCGTGTTTCAACCGATGAGCTTGCCCAGCAGACTTCGTATGAGGGGCAGAAAAGCTATTACACGAAGCTGATCAATGAAAAAGAAGGCTGGACTTTTGCCGGAATGTATGCAGATGAAGCAATCTCCGGCACCAACCGTAACCACCGCACCGAGTTTAATCAGATGATGCAGGATGCGCTGGACGGGAAGATCGATTACATCATTACAAAGTCCATTTCCCGATTTGCACGAAATACGGTCGATACGCTGAACTGCGTGAGACAGCTTCGGCAGTGTGACCCGCCGATTGGTGTGTACTTCGAAAAGGAGAACATTGACACGCTGGATGCGTCTGGCGAATTGCTCCTGACCATCCTTTCAGCATTGGCACAGGAAGAGAGCAATTCGATCTCCAAGAATATCAGCTGGAGTATTCAAAAGCGGTTTCAGGAAGGGATTGCCTTTGGAAATCCACGGTCGGTCTACGGTTATACGGACGGTGAGACGAATAAGGACTGGGTCATTGTAGAAGAACAGGCCAAGGTGGTGCGGTTTATCTTCGATGAGTTTCTTCTGGGAAAATCTTCTTATAAAATCAGCAATGAACTGAATGAAAAGGGAATCCCTTCATCCAAAGGGACAAAATGGCAAAGCGAAAGTGTGGATTTTATCCTCCGGAATGAAAAATATGTTGGTGACTGCGAAATGCAGAAAACGGTTACCGTCGATTTCCTGAGCCACAAGACGATTCCAAACAATGGAGAAGCTCCGAAATTTTATGTGACGGATCACCATGTCCCGATTATCAATCGCGCGGTATGGATGCGGGCACAGGAAATTCTTGCACATAGAAAGAAAAACCGAACAAAAAAGAAGGATGAGAAGCGGGAAAAACGAGTGGGCAAGGATGTCTTTGATAACCTGGTATGCGGAAAGTGCGGAGCCCCCTTTTACCGCAGAACCCTGCAGGCAAGAGCCACGCACTTCGAGGATGACAGGTGCCTGGATGCCTGCCGCAGTGAGCTGTTGGCACAGGGCAGTTCGCCGGATGATTACTATGAACGATATTATTACACCTATCCCGTTTGGCGGTGCTCAAGTCTTAAGGATACCTCACCGACCAACGATGGGCCATTTATGGGAAAAGCAGACCCGGATGTTGCCTGGCATCCGATTTATATCGGCGAAGGGGATGCAAAGTGCCCTTCCCATTTTGTGTATGAGACGGCGGTCAAGCAGAATTTCATGGAAATGTTGTACGCCATCAAGCGCGACCATGAAGAAAACGGGGAGAACGCATGGATCGATTCGGAATTCCGGATGGTCTACCAGAAGGTACAGGAGCATGTCGCAGAACGGGATTCTTCCAGAAAAGCCGAACTGGATGAGCAGATTCTGCAGCTGGAGGAAAAAATGGCTCAGATGCAGGGCCGGCTGAAAGAAGCAGTAGAACGTGGCCACCAGAAAGCCAGCCCGGAGATTGATACCTACGAAAGACTGGTGGATGACCTGCGAGAGCGTTTGAATGAGAAAATGGACGAACGGCAGCAACTCAGCCAGGAAGAACAGCTTCTTTCGGAGATGAAGCACAACTACGGCTTTTTCATCCGCTGCCTGGAAGCCCTGCCCGAAATCAACAAGGCCGGTATGAAGCTGAATGTCAATGGTCTGGATACAGATGGAAGCTGCCTGCGTGACTTTGGCGGCAAGGCACGAAGCAAAATCCTGAGTGATATCCGGCGTGGAAAAAGAAAGATGGGTGCAGACCGGGTGGAACAGGCTCCGGATTTCCTGGAATTTGAAAAGGGCGTTTACTTCGCATTCATCAAGGAAGGAATCGTTGACGGTGATGTGATCACTTACACAACGAATTTTGGAGTCAAGCTGACCAGCACTGGCAACAGCCGGACGCTGATGGCTTTCATCGGATTCCGCAGATGTAATCCGAATAAAACGGTCGAGGTGCTGATGGACGGCTGGCAGGTCAACGGACTCTGCATTCGGTACCATAGAGAAAAGAGAAAGGAAAAAACGGCACACACGCTGATGATCCGGAAACGGAAAGCACAAGAGCGAGCATTGCTGGAGCAGGAAGCATGATTTTTGGAACCCCACTGGATGAGACATTTCGTCTTGTCTGGTGGGGATTTTTTTTGTTTTTGGAGGATTTTTTTTCCGAACCTATTGCTATGTGCAAAATTCTGCTATATGTTGAGAGTACAGAAATACACATAGCAGGAGAGAACGACATGAAGAGATTGGCATGGCTTTCAGTAGAAGATTATGCAGCGACCCAGATGGAGCTGGTGGTCGTGAGTGCAATGAAAGGGTATCTGCGGCGGATGTCGGAGAAAGAGGCATTTAAAAAAGTAGAGGCTATCCTTGACCCGAAGGTAATCCGTTTGGCCGGTGATGATGGCGCACCGATGCCGATACAAAGCAATGTTGACGGAGCAAAGTTCGCGGCGTTCATCGATGCGGCCGTGGCAGACAGCATCAGGGAGCTGGAGAAGAGAGAAGATGACTTGTCAAAAGCTGGAGTGACCATGCTGGGAAATGTGGATGGCAAGAGCATGGTGGAGCAGATGAGCCCTCAGTTTTTGGAGTTCGTGCTGGATGCGTATAGGAGTTTAAAATACACGCAGTGAGGGTGTACATTTTGGGGAGAAAAGACGGAATTCAAGTTGATATTTTGGCCTGAGTTGAGTATAATATAAATGGATAAGTTCCGTGTGGCGACACGTTAAAGCTGTACTCCGGCTGGGGAGGTTAATTACCGACACTTTGTGATGCTCGGCAGGGCATTGAGGCTGACGACCAGCATAAAACACGCGATTTAAAAAGATGCGTCGGATAACTTGGGTTGTCCGGCATTTTTTTGTTATAAAAATATTGATGATAGGATAAATATAATGAGTAATAAAATAGACAAGCCGATGATGACCTCAGAACAGCTTATTGCAAAAATGAGGGATGAGAAAGGAATTACTTTTAAGTATACTTCTGAAGAAAAAGCGAAAACATACCTGACGGATATCAATAATTATCTTCGCACAGCCGCATATCGGCAGAATTACCAGAAGCACACCTGTGGAAAAAATAAAGGAAAATACATAAAACTTGATTTTGCATATCTACAAGAAATGTCAACGGTTGATATGCATTTTCGATTTATTGTTAACAGAATGTGTTTGGATATTGAACAGGCGTTAAAGGTGAAACTGATAAGGGATGTTTCAAATGACGCAAATGCAGATGCTTATAAAATAGTTGAGAATTTTTTGCTAAAAAATTCCTATATCGTAAAGGGATTGGAATCAAAAGTCACATCCCCATTTACCGGCGATTTAATACAAAAGTATTTCGATGTACAGAGGGTGTATAATTCGTTTAGAGGGCGGTATGAACACATAATCCAAGGCTATGATGATTGCCCGATATGGGTTTTGTGTGAAATCCTAACATTTGGAGAATTTTTGAGACTGTATGAATTCTATTATGGAAATACAGCAGTGGTTTCTGGGGCGATTCTTGGATTGGTGAGAAGCCTAAGAAATGGGTCAGCGCATAATAATTGTCTGCTGGCAAACTTATCGCATGGAACCTCTATACCGCCACGTGAGATTAAGGACTATGTTAAAAAGATGGGATCTATAACAACATCCCAAAGACAGAAGAAACTCTCCTGTAGACCTATGCTAGAGTTTGTTTCATTGATTTATACATACGAGTTGGTTGTGACACCAAAAGTAAAACTTCATAGAAGTGAAGAACTATATAACGTGTTCTTTAAAAGAATGGTTGAGAAAAAAGCCTTTTTTGAAGACAATGATTTGATAAGAACGAACTATGAATTTGCTGGAAAAGTATTACGTGAATCATTGTGCAAGCAAAAATAATTCTTTTGAAAATGTTGCACAGGGGTTGACTTTGAAAACAAAAGCGCATATAATAAGAGCAACATCAAAAAACTGATTACAGTTTTTGTACGGGGCGACGTTACGACGGCGTCCTAGTTTTTTTATGTAGAAAAATCATCACAGAAACGAATCCTTCTGTAATGATGGTAGCCCACTGGCGTACTGTGTAAATCCTACATGGTACGCTGGTGGGCTTCTTTTTTGCCTCATCCCGCATGAACCACAGACAGCACCCCGGCATGCTCCGAAGTGCAGTTGTGGCTTATGCGGGTTTTTGTGTTATGTGGTCAACGGGTTACAAAATCATACTCCCAATCCGTATAAAATCGCTTTCAGTTCCTTTACCATCCGGGTAAGAATCTCCTGTTCCAGTGTGTTGCAGTCCAAAAGCAGACGGTGAATCTCGGAATCGGCAGTGGAAGCCGAGTGTGTCAGACTGTCTACGAGAAGATCGTCTGCTGATACGTTCAGGGCATTTGCAATATCAACCAGAGTATCTAGGCTCGGACGGTTGATAGCTGCTTCAATAACACTGATGTGTTTTCGGGTCATGTTAAGCTGTTCCCCAAGAGCCTCTTGCGTGATACCAGTTTGTTTGCGGGCGTTTGAAATACGCTTGCCCAAAGCTTCATAATCAATGGCCATGTGTGGTCCTCCTTATGTTTACCCGCATAAGGCTGTAACAATTATCCCGTAGAGAAAAATACATAGCAACTGGTTATAGAAGAGTTTAAGACCGCAAAAGCTCACACCCCTATCTGCTGTGTGGTCTTAGCCCATTTTGCTACCTGCTATGTAGCAAAACATGAAACGTGCTACATGATAGGTAGCAGTCAAATCATCAATCAAACCTTATAATATAAATGTAGAAAAAACTGCACATGGAAAGGAACGATGATGACGAGCAAAGGAGAAAAAGGGATTCTTACATTATATAGTGATGTACAGGCGACTTCTGTTCGTTGGCTGTGGTATCCGTTCATAGCAGTTGGGAAGATCACATTGCTGCAAGGCGACCCCGGCGATGGTAAGTCCACAATGATGATGAATCTGATAGCAGAGTTATCTAAAGGCGGAAAGCTGCCGGATGGCAAAGCAGTTGGATTATCGCAGAGGGTCATTTACCAGTGTTCAGAAGATGGTGTGTCAGATACCATCAAGCCCCGGCTGGAAAAGTGTGGGGCAGATTGTGGGAATGTGGCTTTTATAAATGAAGAAACATACAGTGGCCTGACACTGGATGATGAACGCATCCGGCAGGCTATTATAGAATTTCGGCCGAAATTGGTAGTCATCGACCCGATACAGGCTTATCTCGGAAGTGATTCTGACCTTCAGATTGCAGGCAGAGCCAGAAAGCTGATGCAGCGTCTTGGTATGTGGGCATCTGTATATGATTGCGCCATTGTGCTGATCGGTCACCTCAATAAAAAAGAGGGAACAAAAGGCCTGTATCGGAGCCTTGGCAGTATTGATGTGGTGGCGGCTGCCCGGAGTGTCCTGCAGGTGGAGCGAGATCCAAAGAACACAGATGTCCGTATCGTCCGGCAGATAAAAAACAGTCTGGCTCCGTCAGATGGAGAAATCAAATTTTCGATAACAGCGGAGCAGGGCTTCCAATGGCTGGAATGTGAAATAGCACAGGACCCGGCAGCAGAGCCGGAAACACCAGTATTTGAATCAAAGTCTGAAAAAGCAGCCTACCTGATTAAGAAGCTGCTTTCAGAAGATGATATGAGATCCAGAGAAATCTATATGCGGTTGAGCGATGAAGGTATTAGCCGTAGAACAGCAGAAAACACAAAGAAAGAACTCGGCATCCGAAGTTATCGGAAGATGCGCCAGTGGTATTGGAGCATAAAACCGGGGGAATGAGAGGAACTATAGAATGAGCAGTGGAACAGAAGCGATAGATCGTAAGCAGAGAATTAGAGACCGATATAGAGGCGTGGATACTTCCGAACTGGAGGTTATCCCGGCCAAAATTGTGGAGGGGCTTGGAGAAAGCACCTCTATTCGTCGTGTCGCTGCCTATGTACGTGTTTCCACTGACAATGATGAACAGACCTCCTCGTATGAGCTTCAGAAAAATTATTATACGGACTACATTAAGGCCCAACCCGGCTGGGAGTTTGTTGGCATTTATGATGATGAAGGAATCAGCGGCACTTCGCTGGCACACCGCAAAGGAATGCAGCAGCTGATCGAGGATTGTAAGGCGGGAAAGATTGACCTGATTCTTACAAAGTCCATCGCCCGTTTTGCCAGAAATATCGTTGACTGCCTTTCTGTTATCGAAACGCTGAAGAATCTTGACCCACCCGTAGGGGTAAAATTTGAAGCGGATAATATCTACACCCTGGACAGTAACGGACGCATGATTCTGACGATTCTGGCATCCGTGGCAGAGGAAGAATCCCATTCCAAATCAATTATCATGAACTGGTCCATTGATCGCCGGTTCAGCCGTGGACTTTTCCTTACGCCGGCGTTGCTTGGATATGACCAGGATGAGGATGGCAACCTTGTGGTGAATCAGGATGAGGCTCAGACAGTAAAGGTCATTTATTACCTGTACCTGAATGGATTTTCGCTAAAGGATATTGCGGAACTTCTGACAGATTACGAGCGGAAGACGAAGCTGGGAAACACGGAATGGAATCCGGGCACGATTGCCGGAATCATTGCAAATGAACGCCATTGTGGGGATGTGCTGGCGAGAAAGACTTTCACACCAAACTTCCTTACGCACAAGGCAAAGAAGAACAACAATGATCGAACGCAGTACCGTCAGCGGGACCATCACGAGGCGATTGTTTCCAGAGATGTTTTCAATGCGGCCAATCATCTGCGCGCATCCCGGACGTATAAAAAGAAAAATCATCCGTTGCCAGTTTTGAGTGTGGTAGATGATGGCATCCTTCGCGGATATGTGCCTTTTGATAAGGATTGGACAGGTTTCTCGGCAGAGGAATACCGGGAAGCATCCGAAAGCGTCATGCGGGAAAAACAGTCCAACACGGTAGAAGTAAGGAATCGTCTGGATCTTACTGGCTATGAAGTAGTCCGGGCACAGTATTTTGCAACCTTGCAGAATCCGGCGATGACAATTTCAAACGGAAGGCTGCGTTTTAATGCTGCCTGTCTGAAAAAGTTTGATGATGTGGAGTATGTAGAATTGCTTCTGAATTCAGTTGACAGATGTATTGCCATTCGGCCGTGCGAAAAGAGCAATCCGAATGCAATCCGCTGGGGCAGATTGAAAGAAGGACGCTGGTGTGCAAATACCCTTGGGTGCCGAGGACTGGCAAAGGCTCTTTTTGACATTATGGAGTGGGACGAAGATTTGAAATACCGCTTCCGTGGTCAGCTTGTGGAGCAGGGAGGCGATAAGCTGATGCTCTTTGAACTCGATGAGCCGGAGATGATCAAGGTGGAGGAAATCGTCCTGCCACCTAAGGAGGAAGAATCGGAAGGCGAAACAGTTAAAAAGACGATTTATATTTTCCCACCAGAATGGGCGGGGACTTTTGGCCAGCCAATCACGAGCGTCGCACAGATTGGTATTTTGCAGCAGGAGCATTATGCCGGCAATTGGGATGTACTTCGGCCGGCATCAGAAATTAAGGAAATGAACATTTTTACCGCAGATGGTCTAAATACACTGCTCCATGAAGCGGAAGAAATAATGGAAGGATGGATTGACATAGATGGAGGAAAACAAAACGTTAATGCCGACGAAGGAGCAGGCATTGGAGACTGAAAGAGATGCAAAGGCTGAAGAACTGGAGAGCACTTTTTCATATGATGGATATCAAGTGGTGCGAAAAGAACTGTTCGCTCACCTCCGGGACCCGGCAATTGTGATTCGAAAAGACAGCATCACATTCAACACAGCCTGTATCAGTGGGCTGGAAGATGTGGTTTATGTACACGTCATGTTCAACAGTGACTTGAAGCGTATCGTTGTACGCGGCTGTGATGAAAATGATAAGGATGCTTTGCGTTGGTGTATTGCGAAGCCGGACAAGCGAAAGAGCAGAAAGATGTCCTGTAAACCATTTTCAGAATTGGTTTATAACGAGATGGGCTGGGATAGTGACTGCCGCTATAAGATACTGGGGTATCGAATCAACTTTGAAGGAGAGACCTTGTATGTTTTCGACCTTCTTGTGCCAGAAATTTTCCACGAAAGTCAGAAACGGAAGAAAGGGGAAAGTGCGCCACAATCAGAGGAAACAAAGCCTGTGAATACCAGGAAGGGATTTTACCCAGATGATATTGCGGGCACTTTTGGCGTGCCTGTAGAAGAACACCTGAAAGAATCAGAAGTGAAGCAAATAGATGGATATGTGTCGATGAGCATCCTGACGGGGAAGGCCCCCGGTACCAGTGCGGATTAGAAGGATGAAAAGAAACCAAGGGGGAAGTGCGCCCATTTTTAGGAGGAGGTGAGTAGATTGCAGGAACAGAAAATATGGCACGCCAGTGTTCTCGGTATGACATTAAACGTGGATGAAGGACGGATCACGATTTTTCGCAGCACTCTTGAAACGCTCGGCTGGCCGTCACACTATCGGTTTTTATACAATCCCCAAATGAATCAGATCGCCGTGCAGGTATGCAGTGCGGCAGATGCAGGAGCTCATCGAGTGGGAAAGCTGAATGAGTTCAGCAGCTGTGAGATCAAGTGCGTGGCCTTCGTGCGAATGGTTTATAAAAATGCCAAATGGGATAAGCGCAGATCTTACCGCATGATTGGAAATCCGTTCCTAGAGCAGAGATTGGTCAGCTTTCAAATTCAAGAAGCACTGCCGATTGAAAATGGGAAAGTGCTGGACGGGACGGTAAGCCCTACGTTTGCCCTGTGTCGGGCAGAAGGCTCTCCATCGCAAAACAATCCCACCCCGGAAGAAAAAGCCGACAGTGGGGCAATGTGAGGGGCGTGTGGCGAAGCAAAGGAAAAGGCTGGATCAGAAAAATAGAATATCCGAAATAAAAGAAGCCCACTTGGTTACCATCCGGCTTGCTTAAAGCATAGCAGGCAGGAACGGAAACCAGGTAGGCTTTTTTCAACAATCAAATAAGTGAGCTTTTTGCACCGATATTTAGGTCATCAATTTTCGAGTTGATGGCCTATTTTTTGCGCCTAAAAACATAGAAACACTATATGTAGTAGCTAATGATTATTTTGTACCGATATATTGTATTTTGCCGAAGAAATGCGTAGTAAAGGAAATTTCTATATCCAAACGGTGGATCAGAAACCTACATATTTAAGCTGGGTGAGGCGCTAGAGCAGCACGGACATGGGTTACTTCAATTTTGTTGGGCGATTCGTTCCCCCGGCGTTTGGAGAAGCGGAGCTGACCCCGGAGGAATTAGAGGAAATCCGCAAGCGTGAGGAACGCAAGGACAGGCTTCATCAGAACT
>OIEN01000063.1_pt1 | contig 88641 bp, 77 predicted proteins | sample 1581741 | NCBI WGS metagenome assembly OIEN01 (sample SAMN01760944, study PRJEB22395) | human gut metagenome | reverse complement strand
TTATCAGGGCTCGACCCTAATTTCAACTTCCACACATACCCCTGTCTTTTCCAACAATCGCTCTTTTCGTCAATTCAAGGATTTCTCCCTAAAGCAGCTTATTTTATTTCTTCTATATTTTTCTCACTAAATCCAATAAATTCCGGCTTAATCTCCACAGCTCCATCTAAATAAGACCTTCTCCAATTCTCATAATACTCCTTACTAACCGGAACCCTATTATCATAATCCCCGTCAGTTATAACATAATAAACAATTCCATCCCCACTTTTGTCAACATCTTCAGGATACTTATCACCCTCATAGTTACTAGTCGCAACAGTCTTATCCCAAGCATCAATCATAGCAATTTGATCATACATATCAGAATCCTTATTATACTTATACAAAAAATATGGCCAGAAACTACCACCAGCTAAACCTTGATTATGAGATAATAAAGCAACTATAACACCATTATCATAAAAAGTAAGTAATGGAACATCATTAAATTCACTTACAAACTTTTTACTATTAACATCATAGTCATAAATAAAACTTAGTTGACCTGCAGTTGGTGCAGTTACCCAGTAAATAATCAATTCATCATGTCCGTCACCATCTATGTCATATATAGCAAATTGATTTTTTTCCATACTTGTAGAACCGTCAAAGAAAATCTCTATGTCTTCTCCAGCTGGTAACTTTTTAGACGTCATAAGTTCCTTTAAAGCAGCTTTATATGCTTCACGTCTTATTTTATTCTCTTCAGTTTCATTATTAGAAACTTGTGATGTTGAAAATTTAAATCCGTCATAAGACTTCTTTAATAAAGCTTTTAGCACATCTCCACTCACGTTATCTAAATCATCATCCATTTGAGTAATCCATTCTAAAGTAACAGTTTTAGCTTCTAAGCCTTTAAACTTTTCATCTTCAACCTTTTCGTAATCTTCAGCCGTAATATCTTTAAGCTCTGTATCTTGGTAAGTTATCTCTGGTACACTATCTTTGTATATTGTAGTTTTATATGCCAAAATATTTTCAGAAAGTTCACCATTTTTTAGCATGATATCTTGCTTATTTTCGTAATATTCTGCAGCACCATTTCTGATTACATCACCCAAAATATAATGATACTCATTTTTATCCTTATCCACAAAAGCCTTTACAGTTTTCACACCAATATCTGCCTCTGAAGAGCCTTCTAATAAGTTTCTCTTTACTTCATCCAATCCATCAAAAGTTTTATTAACTTCATAGTATTTACTATAAGTGTAAATACCTGTTCCTTGGCATGTAGAAGCAATAATCTCTAATCTACCATTTTGATCTAGGTCTGTAACCACATAAGAATATGGTCTATAAACATCATTATCCGTTTTCATTGACCACATAGCATAATTATCTAGAATTACCTTAATTTGCTCATCAGCACTAACTGTATTATTTTCTTTATCACCACTAACAACCGTACCATTTCCCACTGGTATCTTTCCATTGCTATATAAATATATAACAGCTGATATAAGCATCAATACAATTGCTATTAATATTACTACAATGCCTACTGAACATTTTTTATTTGATTTCATATAATCATCTTCTCCCTTCCGTAAATATTCTAGCAAACTCGCAATCGTTTTTCAATTTTTTTGCAAATAATATTATAAAAAATGATTTTATTTTTATAAGTTTTAAAAATATATTTATATGTACAAAAAGGAGCCTTCAGTTAAGAAAGCTCCCCAAAATTTAATTTTAATATGAGAAAATAGTCTGCATATTGTGTGGCTCTTCAGAAATTCCGACACCACAAGGATACCAATGTTTTTTTACTTGCTCATCTAAGTTAAGTACCAAAAGCTCTGCATCATCAAGTTTCTCTTTGCCACTTTCGTTATACACGTACATTTCAACCTTTTGATCTTTAATGTCTGCCAACTTAGAAATACCTAAAAAGGATTTGAAACTATCTACACATCTAGTAAGTTCTTCTTCTCTAGGAAAAGTAAATCTGAAAACTTGATATCTTCCAAAAGTTCTCGGTGCATTTTCATACATGAACTGAATTTTCAAAACATAAAAAGCATTCTTTTCCTGATAATATGTCATCGCACTCTTTACCCGAGCCTTAACACCAATCTTTGCAACATCAACCATTGCAATCCCTCCTTAATTATAAGTCTGTTCCAAAATTTTCCATCTGTCTTGAGATTATAGCACCCATTTTGCATTATGTCAAACATTTTTTGTCGACCAAAACCGACAAAAAAATTTCGTAACCTAACAAAGTAAATTCCATTTAACAATAATACAACTAGAATATCTGCTTTCAAAAAGAGGTTTACGTTATGTTTTAACGTAAACCTCTAAATATCTTCAACTTAATTTTTTCATTATAAAACTTATGCTCTTGGATGAGCTTTTGAATATACATCTTTTATTCTATCTTGTCCCATTTGTGCATATACTTGTGTTGAAGAGATATCTGAATGACCTAGCATTTCTTGGATAGCTCTAAGTTCTGCACCGTTTTCTAATAGATGAACTGCAAAAGAATGTCTTAATGTGTGTGGTGTAATATCTACATCAATATTAGCTTGTGCTTTATATTGTTTAATAATTTTCCAAAAGCCTTGTCTTGTAAGTCTTTGACCATTTACATTTATAAATAAAGCTGGATCAGCTTCGTTTTTCAAAAGAATATTTCTTGATTTTTCCATATAATCTTTTAAAGCATTAATAGCTAAAGAGCCTATTGGAATAGTTCTTTCTTTGTTTTTTCCAACGCATCTGATAGTTTTATTTTCAAGATCAATATCATCTATGTTTAATGAAATAAGCTCTGTAACTCTTATACCAGTAGCATAAACAAGCTCAAGCATTGCCTTATCTCTGTAACCTTTAAGGTCAACACATTTTGGTTGCTCAAGAAGTAATTCTACTTGTTCTGATGTTAATATCTTTGGTGGTTTTCTTTCTATTTTTGGTGATTCTAGATTCATAGTTGGATCATCTGTAACTACTTTAGTTCTATGTAAATATTGATAAAAAGAACGAAGAGAAGCTAAATTTCTAGAAATAGTAGAAACAGCTTTACCGTTTGTCTTTAGGCTATCTAAGTACGTCTTAATATCTGCCTCATCTGTTTTTACCATATCCATATCTTTTTGATCTAAATAATTGCAATATAATTTTATATCTCTATTATACGATTGTAATGTATTATCTGACAATTTCTTATCATTTTGAAGAAAGTCCAAAAAATTTTCTACATATTTTTTTTCCATCTCACATACTCCCTCTTTATTGATTTATACATAATTTGGAGATTACCCTTAAGGTTTATGTGCACCACTTATCTTTTGTTATTATGTTCTCTTTAAACAAGCATTATTTTATACAATAATTCATTATTTTGCAAGTACTTTTTATGTAAAATTTTATTTTTTCACACTATTGCCCTTAACACTGTAAAAAATAGGCAAAATACTAACAATAAAAACACTGATATTATCGTATATTTAATCGCATCCGCACTTATATTTTCTTTATTTTCAAAAAAATCCTTGAAAATCCTCATAGAATAATTAGCCATAAATGCCATTATAAAAACTAGTATTGTTTCTTTTAAGAAAAGATTTTGAAAAATATATTTATTTCCTGCTGCGCTACCTAAAATTTTTATAATTGCAGAAATAGTGTAACCTAGCGAATAGCCTTTATAACCTATGTATATAACTAAAATTGGTGTTCCAAAAACAGATAGACCAATAATCCAAAAAATTATTATCGTTTTTATTCCACCAGAAAATGCACTATTAAGATAGTTGTTTTTCTGATTTACTGTATCAAGCAATATACTTTTTTGAATTAATTCTTTATTAGTTTCAATACTAGTTTCAGAAACATTTTTTAAACTTATAGAGCCAAATAGCATGCCTATAAAAAACATAACCAAAAGTAGTATATAACCAGCTTCTTTTATAAAATTTATATTTGATCTAACGGTATTTTTATTAAATCGTTTGTACATAAAAATTTTCCTCCTAAAAATATGTTTAGTAGATATTTATGTACAAACATTAAAAGCTAGAACTTATAAAGTTTTTATCGCACCAACAGCAAGCTCATCGCAACGATTGTTATATTCGTTATCTGCGTGCCCTTTTACTTTTATCCAAGTAATGTCATGAACTTGCATAAATTTATCTATTTCGAGCCAAAGCTCTTTATTTTTTACATCTTTTTTGTCAGCTGTCTTCCAACCATTTCTTTTCCAATTTTTAATCCAACCATTTGTAAAAGCATTAACCAAATATGCACTATCGCTATACACCGTAACCTTGCAAGGTTTCTTTAATAATTTTAAAGCCTCTATTGGTGCAGTAAGCTCCATTTGGTTATTTGTTGTATTAGGATTTGCTCCACTAATTTCTTTTTTTAAATCGCCATACATTAAAATTGCTCCCCAGCCACCTTTACCAGGATTTCCAGAGCAAGCTCCATCTGTGTATATTATAACTTCATCCATATACGTTTTCCTTTCGTAAATTATTCTTTTATGATTGGCATTGTATAATCTAAATTAGATTTTCTGTAATTTGGCACTTGATAGCCTAGTGTATATATGTTTGTAGCCAAAATGTCTTTTTCTATCATTTTAAGTTGTGAATTGTTTGCTGTTTTCATAAATTTAGGAACATTTGTAACTACTGATATTTTGCAATTATTATATATCTTACTTAAAATCTTTTCGCCATTTTTATTAAATCCTAAAACTCTTATATATTGTAGATTATGCTTATACCCCTCGATATCTTCTTTTTTAATATTCAAAAGCATACTTAGCATAATCCTTTGAATCCTTGTCCTTGTATATCTTTTAGACTTTACTTCTTCTATAAACTCATCTAAAGTAAATTTTTCGTTTGAACATTTTTTTATTGTATTTTCTAAGCCTTCTGTAACATCACTTATACTGCTTATTTCATCGGAAGTAGCCCTTCTAAAAGAATATAAAATTTCTTTTTCAAAATTTTTAAGATACATTGGTGCTTTACCGTTTATAATTTCTGATTCAATTATTGAATAACAACTATCTGGCATAACACTATCTAAACTTCCAACTTCGCTCTTCATTAATTTTTCTCTAATAGCAGTTGCACTGCATATGTTGTCTACTATTTCAAGTGAATTGTAATCAGTGCCTTTTCTTTTTATAACTACTGGATTTATTTCGCTATTTAAATATTGCAATGCTTTTAAATATTCGATGGCTAAAATATTATTTGGGTCAAGCAATATGTCGGCTATATATTTAGCATCATATTCTTTTTTTAGAAAGTTTTTTAAAGCATTACTTCTTGCTATAGGAAATGATGCACCTCTTTTCAAATCTGAACGCAACAACTTTTTAAACCCTTCAGGCTCTAGAAAAAGTACGTTTGCTATTCTTTTTAAGGTGTCAATATCTGTTGTGCTTGCACCAAAGCACATATCATTAATTACTCCTAATGAATTTAAAATACTTACTGCACCTGTTGCAAAATATTCGGCACTTGAAACTGCATAATAAGTTGGAAGTTCTATAACCAAATCTACACCGTTTTGGAGTGCCATTTTAGCTCTTGTCCATTTATCAAAAAGTGCAGGCAAGCCTCTTTGGATAAAGTTGCCACTCATGACTGCAACAATTCCATCAGCTCCAAACTCTTCTTTTACCTTATTTATTTGATACTTATGTCCATTATGAAAAGGATTATATTCAGCTACAATACCACAAATCTTCATACAGCACCTCCAAAGTTATTACTATATTTCTTCATTATTGACAAAAATATGATATCACAATAAATCTTATAATGGAACAAAATTTTAAAAAAGTTGTTGCAGTTCAGCCCTGAAAAGGTGGATAAGGTCTGATAAAACTTTTATCCGCAAGGCTTTGTCAAGGTAGTATTGCTTCGCAATCTCCACCTTGACAAAATTGCTACTAAAAGTGTTATCAGACCTTATCCACCTTTTCAGGGCTGAATTGTAATAAAAAGTTGAATATAGGCGCGTTTTGTATTAAAATAATCTTGACATTTATGTATGAAAGGAGCTTTGTTTGATGTCTTCATTTGCATTAAAATTTTTAGCAATAGTTCTTATGACCGTAGACCATATCGGACTGCTGCTATTTCCAACTCATAAGATTTTGAGGGCCATAGGTAGACTTGCATTTCCTATATTTGCATTTCAGATAGGTGTTGGTTTTAAGCATACTCACAGCAAAGAAAAATACATATTGCGAATGATTTTATTTACTTTAATATCGCAATATCCGTTTACATTGTTTTTAAATGCTGTTAAAATCGCACCTATTTTAAATATTGGTGCTACTTTCACTCTTGCATTATTGGCCTTATATTCGATAGATAAATTCAAAAAAAGTTGGGTAAAATATCCTATACTTGTTATTATCGCTTGTATTGCAGCCTACGTGCCTATGGACTATGGTTTATTTGGAGTTTTGATAGTAGTTTCACTTTATTTCTTAGATTACAGTAAAGTTATAGGAATGTCATCTTTCTTTTCTATTGTACTAATGCACTGTGCTATCGATAAGTCAATATTTAGTTTGCCGGCTTTGCTTGCTTTATTTCCAATTCTTTTATATAACGGTAAAAAAGGTCCAAATATAAAATATCTATTTTATGTTTTTTACCCTTTGCATATGTTAATACTTTTGCTAATTAAAGATTTTGTACTATAAACTTTTGAAAACTTTTCACAAAACTTTCAAAAACATATTATATAATTACCCACGATAGGAGGAAAATTTATGAATAATAAAAAAATACTTATAGTTGATGATGAAGCTAGAATGAGAAAACTTTTAAAGGATTTTTTAAGTGCTAGTAATTTTGAAATCTTAGAAGCTGAAAACGGACAAGTTGCTTTGGATACTTTTAAAGGAAATGAAGATATTGCACTTATTATTTTAGATGTAATGATGCCCGTGCTAGATGGTTGGGCTACACTTCGTGAAATTAGGAAAATATCTAAAGTGCCAGTAATAATGCTTACTGCTCGTGGCGAAGAACATGACGAATTATTTGGATTTGAATTAGGTGTTGATGAATATATCTCAAAACCATTTAGTCCAAAAATTTTAGTTGCAAGAGTCGAAGCTCTTTTAAATCGTTGCTATCCTGATAAAGATAATAACATAGAATATGATGGAATCATTATTGATAAATCAGCACATATTGTAACTGTAGATGGAAAAAATGCTGATTTAAGTATGAAAGAATTTGAACTTTTAGAATACTTAATGAGCAATGTGGGTGTTGCACTGTCTAGAGAAAAAATATTAAATAATGTTTGGAACTATGACTATTATGGTGATTCAAGAACAATAGACAGTCATATTAAAAAGCTTAGAAAAAAACTTGGCAAAAAAGGAAATCATATAGAAACTGTCCGTGGTTTAGGATATAAGTTTGAAATGTAGGTGATATTTTGAAATATTCAATAAATACAAAATTATTTTTAATATTTTCGATTTTGATATTTTCATTAGTTTCACTTATCTTTTTACTAAACAGCACAATGCTTGAAACGTATTACCTTCATAAGAAACAAAAAAATCTAATAAATTTATATAACGACATAAACTATGCGTATTCTACAAGTGAAAACGGGATTGAGGCATTAACTTCAACGTTTGAAAAACTTGAAGCAAATAGAAATATAGACTTAGTTATAAAAAGTACCACTGGTTCAACAATCTATGTTACCTCAAAAGATTATTCTTCAGATAGGATGTTTTTTAATCAAAATATTTTACTAAGTAAATCATATATTGAAGAAAAACTTTCAAATGGTGTTACGTACTTTGTCGAAAAATATTACGATAATTTTTTAAGCTCAGATTTTTTAATGCTGATTGGTAAGTTGAATGATGACAGTTACATTTTCTTACGTTCTCCTCTTGAATCGATACGTGAAGGAATAAAAACTTCAAATACATTTCTTTTCATAACCGGTATGATAATACTTGTTTTAAGTAGTGGTCTTGCATTTTTTATTTCAAAAAGATTTACCAAACCCATCTACGAATTAAATGCCATAACTAAGAAAATGTCAAACTTAGATTTTAGCACGAAGTATACTGTTACTTCTGATGATGAAATAGGAATGCTCGGAAATAGTATAAATTCACTATCAGAAAACTTAGAAAATAAAATCAAAGAACTACGTGAAGCTAATATGGAATTAGAAAAAGATATTGAAGAAACTTCTAAAATAGTTGAGATGAGAAGTCAATTTATTTCTGATGTGTCTCATGAATTAAAAACACCAATCTCTTTAATTCAAGGATATGCAGAAGGTTTAGCAGATGGAGTTGTAACAGATGAAGAGAGTAAGAAATACTATGTAGATGTAATTTTAGATGAAGCTAATAAAATGAGTCAACTTACAAGAGGACTTTTAGATTTATCTAATCTTGAATATGGTAAAAACGATTTGCAAATTCGTGAATTTGATATTACAAATTTAATTTCCTCTACTATAAAGAAAAATGAATTAATATTAAAAGAAAAAAATATAACACTTGAATTTGATGACTCGAAACATTATAACGTGCTTGGCGATATGTTTAGAATTGAACAAGTTATAACAAATTATTTGAATAATGCTATTAAGAATATAGCTGGCGAAAGAAAAATTAAGATTTTCGAAGAAGAAAAAGAAAATAACATTATTAGAATTAATGTTTCTAACACTGGTAAAAATATTGACGAAGAAGATTTACCTAGAATTTGGGTTAGATTTTATAAAGTCGATAACTCTAGAAACAGAGAGGTTTCTGGCTCTGGTATAGGTCTTTCACTTGTTAGAGCAATTATGAATCAGCACAAAAATAAGTATGGAGTAGAAAATACTAAAGATGGGGTTAATTTTTATTTTGAATTAAATTTAAAGAAGGATTCCTAAGAATCACTCCCTTTTTGAAAAGCCTAGACAATATTAAATGTCTAGGCTTTTCTTTTTAATTATTATAAATTATTTTGTTAATTTCCAAGCTGTAGATGCAGATGTACCATCAGATGTTGTGTCTGAAACATCTACTTTTATTGAACTATTTAATGTTACAACTGGTCTTACTCCAGCTGGGTCATTCCAGTTATAATCTGGTTCTGATGATGTAAACATCATTTCGTAAGAAATTGTTTTGCCATATACATAACTTGTATATGTATATAACCCCCCATATGCTTCAGAAGTATCCCAACTTGGATTATTTACATAGTGTGTTGCAAGCCAAGAAGCACTTCCACCTAAAATATCCGAAATTGCTTTTCCATCCATACTACTACTGTAAACGGTAGCCTTTACAGTTACAGGATTTTCTTCAGATGCAATCAAGCATGCATTTCCTTTAGCATCTGTGCTTGGTGTTCCTCCAGTCGCTGGTGAATAAAAAGTTCCAGATGTATAAGTACGTTCTGTTTGTGTGCCAACAATTTCTGGGCAAGCTACAATTATATCTTCCAACGTCATACTTCTAGCCTGTAAACCAAGAGTAGTATTACTATATAATGTTTTAGCTATTTTGTTTAGTAAAGATATACCATTATTATAACCAATACTACCTTTTATATATACACCAGATGGGAAATCCTCAGGGCTGTATGCAGTTTCAGCAACTTGTTTTTTATCTTCTGGAAATTTCATAGTTATTAAAACATCTCCAGTTGATTTATTAGTAGCAAAAACTACCCAATCACCATCATAAGCTGAGACTGCTGGATTATATGCATAACCATTTTCGCTTTCAGATACAGTCATCGAAGTACTAGCACCAGCAGGTTTATAATCTACAAAATCTCCAACTTTAATTTTTCCATTTTTCACTAATGCAACAATTGAATCTTCTGTTTCTTCTCCTCCACCTGGTTGATCTTCATTGCCATTGCCGCTTTGTGAACCACCATTATTATTTCCACCAGCAATATCTTTATTTTTTATATCGCCAACTGACGCATACATTTTTCCTTTATATATGTGTGGTGGATCAATAACAACTTCACCAGTATCCAAATTCATTCTCCAAGTTTTACCTTCATATTTAGGTATAGCAACATGTAGCTGATTATTTTCTAAATCTATATCTACAATTCTTTCGGCGCTATCACCTGAAAATTCTCCTGTAGCTATCCATCTGTATATTTCATCATTTTTTATAACTTTTCCTTGTAAAGCATATTCAGTGTACATATCGCTATATCTACCATCAACTGTATTTTGCATATTATCAATATCACTAGAAAATTTAGCAAACTGCGCTGACTCTGGTGCATCCATTCCAGAAAAAATAACAACTGCTGCTGATATAATTATTACTATTATCGTTATTATAAGTGAAATTAACGATACTCCTTTTTCTTTAAACATTTTTTTCTCCGTTTCTTATTTCATTCTTTTGAAATACTATTTTAAATCTTCTATAATCGACACTAATTCTTCTTTTTCAATATATCCTATTTTTCTTTCAACCTCTTCTCCGTCTTTAAAGAATACAAGTGTTGGCATAGACGTAACGTCGTATCTAATAGCCGTTTCTTGATTTTCATCAATATCAACTTTAAAAACTTCTATCACATCTTCGTATTCTTTTTCAGTATCACGCAGGACCTCTGACATCATTTGGCAAGGCACACACCATGTTGCAAAAAAGTCGACTATTACAAGCTTTTCACTCTTTGTTACTTCGTTTATTATTTGACCGTTCTCAATATAATGTATCACTTTATTCACACCTCACATTCATAAAACACTAAATATTATGCTATCACACTTGAAAATTAGTGTCAACATCCTCTAAATATTTTTTACTTAGCTGGATGAAAAATTTTTCAAACAATGTTAAAATATATTAATAGTATTTATAAATAATGAATAATTATACAAATAGTAAAATTTGTTCTTTGAAAGGAGCTTTTATGGATAATCAAAAACCTATTGGAATATTTGATTCAGGGATTGGTGGATTAACTGTTTTAAATGAACTTCAAAAAATATTACCACATGAAAATTTTATATACTATGCTGATACTAGGCATTTGCCGTATGGAGATAAATCTAAAGAAGAAATTATTTCTTATTCAGAATACATAGTAAAATATTTTATTGAAAATGATGTTAAGGCAATTGTAATAGCTTGTGGAACTGCAAGTGCTCTTGCTTTTGAAACTTTAAAAAATGATTATGATGTTCCTATTTTTAATGTAATTGATTCTACAGTAAATCATTTAAATAGTAATAATATTGGAATTATTGCGACCTGTGCTTCTATTTCAAGTAATGTATGGGATAATAAGATTTTAGAAAAATTGCCTAACGCAAATATAACAAAAGTAGCCTGTCCAAAGTTAGTGCCACTTGCTGAAAGTGGTTTATTAGATGTGACTGAAGCTGAGATTGCACTAACAGAGTATTTGGAAATTATAAAAGAAAAAAATGTTGATACATTAATTTTGGGTTGTACTCACTATCCTCTTTTCTTGCCGCTTATTAAAAAGATTTTAGATTCGAATACTAGTATTATTAATATTGGAACTCCTTTAGCTATAGACTTTAAAAATTATCTCGATAGTAATAATTTGAATTCCACCCAAAATGAGATTGGTAAAGTTCAATATGTAGTAAGCGGAGATGAAAATAAATTTTTAGAAAGCAAAAAAGTTTTTCGGGAATTAATCCGAAAAACTTTTTCTGTTTTTATTTTATAAGACTCCATGCCTTTTCTGCAGAACTACCATCTTTTGAAGTATCATTAACGTCTATTTCTGAAGAAGAACTTAGAAGTACAACAGGACGAATGCCCATAGCCATATCCTTCTCTTCTCCTTCCACAGAACGAAGTGGAACACCAGAAATATAGTGATTATTTAGCGAATACATACCAAAATAAGCTGAAAAAGAAGGATCATACATAGCTAATTCAAAAATAGATTTCATAAACTTTGTAGTTGTTACATTATAACAAAGTAAAGATCTTTTATAATAATTTTGTCCGTAATAGCTACTTGTTAATTCAAGAGAGGGAGAAGCCAACCAGCCCGCATCATTCTCTACAACGTCCTCCATTGCCGTATTTTGTACAGGATATTCATAATACTTGTTTGTAACGTATACAGGGTTATTACTTGTAGGATACCTATATGTAAATCCATTCTCATCTATAGCACTAGCTCCGCCTCCATCACTTTCATAAAACCTAACATTTTCATTTCTAGAAGTTTTTTTAGAATAAGTCTGTCCATTATACTGTATTGTTTCTTTATAGTTGTATGTTTCACCAACAGGATAATATGCAATTCCTTCATTATATCCATAATTATAATTTAAATCATCATGATTAGTAATGTTACAAACAGTATTCACATCCTCTACTGTCATACTTCTTGCTACTAATCCCATTCCATTATTACTATACAAACTTTTGCAAATGTTATTTAATTCTATTTTTCCATTCATGTACGATTTTATGCCACTTAGTCCAAATCCATCGTTTACTGCGCCTTCTGTAGTTATTAGAACTTCTCCTGTAACCGAATCAGTAGACAATATTCTCCAATTCGCATCTTTATCTGCTGTAAAAGTTTGTGCATCTCTTCCAGTGTTATCTGGATTTGTAGTATAAGTAGCTACAGCAGACGGCTTGTAATCTATATAGTCTCCTACTTTTAATTTACCATTTTTAGCAAGCACTGTAACAGAATTTGGTTTTTCGGAAGCCGGCGTCTTACCTGCATCTAATTTTCCAGATGCTAAATATTCGTTAAGAACAACAACCCTATTTGCTTTGTAATTAACCAAATAGTTTTCTTCTACATACTCTATTCCCATCTCTTTTAAATCATCTTCATCAATAAGATACCATCCATTTAAAATGTCTGCATCTCCACTAACTATACCAAATGCTGGTGTTCCATAGTAATTAGAATTCGCTGGTGTGAAAACTCCAGATGTATTTTGTTTAACATATATGCTATTTACAAAAGCTTTCACAGCTGTCAAATTTTCTTTTGCTTTACTTTCTCTTGCATTTTTTATTATCTCTGTTCCGCCAATAATTGAAATACTTACAATAATAGTTATAACAATAATAACCATTACCATCGTAACAAGTGTAACACCCTTATTATCCTTTAAAAAATTAAAATTCATATAATCACTCCTATACAACTTTTCATACATATAATTTAAGTATAACTTTTTTAGTTTTCAAAATCAACACTCCAACAAAAAATATGCGGATATCAATAAGACAATAATAATCACAGAAATTATGTAACTTATAAATATATTAATATTTTGTTTTACTACAGCTGTTTCGTTTTCAAAAGTTAGTTTTGGATGTTTCGTATCTATAAATATTTGAATATAATTTTCTAACACATTTAATATTAGATTTACTGCTAATATAATTACAAAGCTTGTACTATTAAGATTGAATAGTTTTGCAAAATATACACTACCAACTAGTATAAGTACAAAACCAGTTAAAATTCCAGGAACTACCTTAGCATTAATAACTTTTTTTCTACTTAAAGGTAATGATTTTAAAAATTCATATTCGTTTTTACCACTTCTCGATATAGCTGTAGCCGAAATCTTATTAGTTATCGTAGAAAAATATACAAATATGAGCGAAATAAAAATTTTTTCGCTTACCTTATTAAGTAATAAACTCTCTGCAAAATTTTCATAATTACTATAATTCATAAAAAATATTACTATTGGCATAAAAAAAGCCGGAATAACACATTGTATTAAATATGTTGAAGTTCTAAGCAAAATCTTTATTTCTCTTTTTATTAGTGCTAAATATTGTGAATTTTTCTTTTCTGATTTTTCTAACTTCTTTGGGTGATTCGCCGTTTCCATATTATAGGATACACCCTTTATATAAAGCTTATCAAAAAATGAAATAAGTATATATGCACAAGCAAAATTAATTAATATAAAAGTTATCAAAGAAATTATTGAAAAACTGCTACCTATATTTTCAAAAATATTATTACATATTTGCCCATATGCAAACCCACTGGCTCTTGCATCTTCTTTTATTTGCAAAAGATACTTGGCATTATATTCACCATTTAAATTCATATTTGCATTCATATTAAATTCAAATACCATGATAATTACAATAAAAAAAATAGTCGTAAGAACTTTAAATGTACTTTGATATTTAGTAATTTTGAAAAATTGAACAATTATCGTATAAAAAATTGTAATTAAAGCTATCGGTATAATTGGTAATAGAAAAGTAGTTATAATTGAATACAAATAAAAAAGTACTTCCGAATTAGTAATACTACCATACGCAATAAAACCTGGAAAAATAATCATAGCCGTTATCATCAAATTATATAAATAAATTATCAGTAATTTTGATGAAAAAAGTTCTTTTGGTTTTAATGGCAATGTGAAAAGCATATCTGTATTTTTTGAAAAGTACAATACATTTGGAACATACGCAAGATTGATTGAAAAAATAAATGCACTTCCAATAAGTATTATCAAAGAGATAAATGTTTGAGCCATGTTTATTTCATTTAATGGTTTAATCATTAAACTCCAGAAACTACTAAAAATGAAAAACAAATATCCAGCAATCAACAATCCACAAATATATTTCGTGCTTTTCTTCATTTTTCCTGAATTATTTTTATTTGCTTTATATAAAACTTTCGTTAAACTTAATATCTTATTCATCTTCCGTTATCTCCAAAAAAATATTTTCAAGTGTGCCATTATTAAATTTTTGTTTTATCTCATCTATTGTACCTATCGCAATTATTTCGCCTTTATTTATAATACATACTCTATCACAAATTTTTTCAGCAATTTCTAGAACATGAGTAGAAAATAAAACTGTCTTATTAGCATTTGCATATTCTCTCATAATCTTCTTTAGTACATAAGCTGCTTTTGGGTCTAAACCTACCATTGGCTCATCTAAAATCAAATTGTTTGAATCGTTTAAAAGTGCTCCAATTAAAACTATTTTTTGTCTCATTCCATGTGAATACTCTAAAATTCTTTGGTCTAAATTTTCTATTATTTCAAATTGCATTGCAAAATTATTTATTCTTTCTGTTCTTATTTTCAAAGGAATATTATACATATCTGCCATAAAATTCAAATATTCATTTCCAGTTAAACTAAGAAACATATCAGGACTATCTGGAACATATGAAAAATTTTTCTTGGCTTCTAGCGGTTTTTCCTTAATACTTATTCCATCAATGTATACTTCTCCATTAGATGGCTTGATTATTCCTGTAATCATTTTTATAGTTGTCGTTTTACCAGCTCCATTTGGTCCTAAAAAGCCGAAAATCTCGCCGTTTTTTATTGTAAGATTTAGATTTTCAATAATGTTTTTATTTTTCAAATAAGCTTTTGAAATATTTTTTAATTCAATCATTTAAGACACTTCTCCTTTTTATTACAGTAATATTTTAACATACATGTACGAACATAAAAATATTTTATCAAAACTTTTTATGATATAATTTTTGGTGTTAATTCTAGCTTATGCTAGCCAAAAAGAAAGAAGGTGCCGTTTTGGAAAATTCAAATGTCTTAGTTGCGGTTATTCTTGCTATAATAATAACATCTTCGATTGTTATATTTAGTGGATTAGATACACCCGAAAGAGCCAAACTTGCTAATTTTGTGCAACAAATATCTAATGTTCAAAGTGCTTTAGTAGATCAATTAACAGGAGTAGCAACCAACTATGCTACAAAGGGAGAATCTAGAAACGTTGAGCAACATTATTATACTCTTGCAACTGGTTTAGACGCAGGAAAATATGGGACAATGATGGGTGCAGATTATTCAACAATAGGAACATCTGGTAAGAAATTTCAAAGAATAAGCCCTGCTCATGCTGAGAGAAAAATTGCAGAAGGTGGCTTAGGTTATGTTCTTCCAAATATTCGTGAAACAAACGAAGCTTGGTATGTAACAGCTGATGGTAAAGTATTTAACGCAACAGGTTTTGTCACTAATGGTAAAACATGTTTCACGGCTGATTGCTACGTAGAGCGTGAACTTCCTGCAAAATCAGGTCCTCAAGAAGACCTTGCTGCAAAATAGCTGACACATTATCAAGAGGCGAAAATATTGTAGAATATTAAAACATGCAAAAAGAGATTGGAGCAAAACATCCAATCTCTTTTAATATCAATATTTAATTTATGTAATATATCTTACGAAAATCACACAAAAGCTACTATCAGCTAAAAATTATTATTCAGCTGTATATGGTAATAAACCGATATGTCTAGCTCTCTTGATGTCTGTAGTAACTTTTCTTTGATGTTTAGCACAAAGACCTGTTACTCTTCTAGGTAAGATTTTACCTTTTTCACTAACAAACTTTTTTAATTTGTCAGCATCTTTATAATCAATAACTAAAGCTTTATCTGCACAAAACATACAAACTTTCTTTTTGATTTTTCTTTGTCTTGTCATTCCGTCTTCATCATTGTTATTTCTATTGTTAAATTTTCTTGTTCCTTTCTTTTCAGCCATTTTAACTCTTTCCTCCTATCTTTAAAATTTCAAGATTAGAATGGTAAATCGTCATCTGTAACTGGAGTAAACTCGCTTGGAGCTGCACTAGGATTAAATGGTGCATCTACTGCTCCTGTTGTAGCAAATGGATTTGTTTCTGCATCTCTTTTTGTATCTGCAAAATATGCTTCCTCTGCAACAACTTCTGTTACATAAACTTTCTTTCCATCCTTATCATCATAGTTTCTAGTTTGAATTCTACCGATAATACCAACTTGTTGACCTTTTTTAAAGTATTTACTACAAAATTCACCAGTCTTGTCCCAAGCAACAACGTTAATGAAGTCTGCTTGTCTTTCTTCTCCTTGTCTTGCAAACCTTCTGTTTACTGCAAGTGAGAAAGAAGCAACTAAAGTGTTATTTGTTGTGGTATATCTAACATCCGGGTCTCTAGTAAGTCTTCCCATTAGGACTACTTTGTTCATAATCAGTACCTCCTTTTAGTCTTTTTTGACAACAATATGCTTAATGATTTCATCAGTAATATTGTAAACTCTCTCAAGTTCGTCAATAAAGTCAGGGTTACTGCTGAAGTTAATTAGCACGTAATATCCTTCGTTTTGTTTTTTGATAGGATAAGCTAATTTTTTCTTTCCCCATTCTTCTGTTGATTCAACTGTACCATGATTAGCTATTAAATCTGTTACTTTTGTTATTACAGATTTTGTAGCTTCTTCTTCAAGGTTAGAGTTAAGAATGATAATTGTCTCGTATTTGTTCATATTTACACCTCCTTTTGGACTACGACCCTATGCATGATTGCATAAAGTAAGGCAGTTTTACTGCTCCTATATATTAGCACGAATGTTTGTTTTTGGCAAGAGATTTTTCAATTTTTCTCAAAAAATGGTTAGAATTCGGCCTTAAAAAGGTATAAGGCCGAATTCTAACCATCAATGTGCATCAAACCAAGTTTTTCCTTCTTCTGCTTCAACTTTTAATGGCACATCCATTTTTATAACATTTTCCATATTTCTAACAAGAAGTTCTCTAACTGTCTCAATTTCTTCTAATTTAGTTTCAATAACAAGTTCATCATGTACTTGTAATAAAAGCTTTGACTCAAGTTTTTTATCTTCTAATTCTTTCTCTATATTTATCATAGCTATCTTGATTATATCAGCGGCTGTTCCTTGAATGGGTGCATTCATTGCCACTCTTTCACCAAATTGTCTTACGTTAAAATTATTAGATTTTATTTCTGGTACATATCTTCGTCTTCCCCATAATGTCTCTACATATCCTTTTTCCTTACATTCTTTTACTGTTCTATCCATATATGCCTTTATTCCAGGATATTTTGCAAAATATTTTTCTATATATTCTTTTGCTTTTTTTCTACTTGTACCAATGTTTGTAGCTAGTCCAAAATCACTTATTCCATATACAATTCCAAAGTTTACAGCTTTCGCTTCGCTACGCATTTGTTTTGTAACATCTTCAAGTGGCACGTCAAAAACTTGTGATGCCGTCATTGCGTGAATGTCTTCTCCCGAATTAAATGCGTGTATCATATTTTCATCTCCAGAAATATGAGCTAAAACTCTAAGTTCTATTTGTGAATAGTCTGCATCTAAAAATGTAAAGCCTTCTTTAGCAACGAACATTTTTCTTAGCTCTTTTCCTATCTCTGTACGAATAGGTATATTTTGAAGATTTGGCTCGGTGCAACTTATTCTTCCTGTTGCTGTTACTGTTTGATTAAACTTAGCATGTACTCGTCCATCTTCTTTAATAAGTGGAATAATTCCATCTATATATGTTGCCTTTAATTTATTTAAAGTTCTATATTCTAAAATTTTGTCTATAATCGGATGTTCTAATCTTAGTTTTTCTAATACGTCTGCATCTGTTGAATATCCGCTTTTTGTTTTTTTGATTACAGGTAACTGTAACTTTTCAAATAATATTTCTCCTAGTTGTTTAGGTGAATTTATATTAAATTCTGTTCCTACCATATTCCATATTTCGTGAGTTAAATTATCCACACTACTAGACAACTTTTTTGAAAATTCATCTATAATCTCTCTATCAACTAAAACTCCCGAAAATTCCATCTCTGCAAGCACTCTCATAAGTGGCATTTCAATATCTTCAAAAAGATGAAACTGATTTTTTTCCTTTAATTCTGTTTCATATTTTTCTTTACATTTTAAAATATATAAGGCATATCTTGAATATTCTTCTTTTTTATCTTCATTTTCTGGTATATCAAAAAGTCCGAGTTGAACATTTTCTTTTTTACTTTCAAGAACGATTCCTAGCACTTCTAATATCATTTCATCAAGTCTGTAATTATCTTTTGCAGGATTTAAAATGTATGACGCTATGGTTAAATCAAACATCATATTTTTAGGATTAAATCCTTTACTTTTTAATGCTAAATAATCTGATTTTTCTCCATGGCCTATTTTCAAAATATCACTTTCAAAAATTTTCTTTAAATCTTCATCGCTCGGATTTGGAGTATAATACTCCGTATCATTAACACAAACAGCTAATTTACCATTTTTGAAATAATATGATATTTCATTTACCCCATCTAAATTAATCTCTGAAAAGTCTTTAATATTTAATTCTGGTATATCGCAATTCTGCTTTGAGCCACCACTTTCGTCAGCTTTTAAGCCAAGCTTTTCGATAAAGTTTTTGAATTGTAATCTGACAAAAAGATTATACAGCTCGCTTGAATTATATTCTTTAATTTTTAAATCATCTATATCAAAATCAAGTGGAACTTCTTTAAAAATAGTTCCTAAGTCTCTTGATAAAAATGCTAGCTCTCTATTTTCTATAAGCTTTTCTTTTAACTTACCTTTTATGCCGTCTAGCTCTTTGCCTTCGTCAAGTGAATTATAAATATTATCTAGGTCATGATATTTTGTAATAAGAGAAAATGCTGTCTTTTCTCCAACTCCTGGTACTCCAGGAATATTATCTGATGAATCTCCCATAAGACCTTTTATCTGTATAAATTGAATTGGATCTATTCCATATTTTTCTTTTATCACTTCTGGTGTATAATCTGTACTTTCTGTATTTCCCATTTTAGTTGTTGGTATCCTAACTGTAACATTTTCTGTCGCAAGTTGAAGATAATCTTTATCTCCTGTTAAAAGAAGTGTCTTCATTCCCTCTTCTTCAGCTTTTTTAGATAAAGTACCAATTATATCATCTGCTTCATATCCCTCAAGTTCGCAAATAGTAATATTCATAGCCCTCAAAACATCTTTTATAATAGGCATTTGAACTCTTAGTTCGTCTGGCATTCCTTTTCTTGTACCTTTATAGTCTTCGTATTTTTTATGTCTAAATGTTGGGGCTTTTAAATCAAATGCAACACATAAATAATCCGGTTTTTCATCGTTTATCATTTTTAATAAAATTGTTAAAAAACCATATATCGCATTTGTATAAATGCCATCTGTCGTCATTAAAAGTTTAGAATTCATAATGCCATAAAAGGCTCTATTCATAATACTATTTCCATCAATTGCAACTAATTTTTTCATTAAAATCTCCTTTAAATTCTTTATTATTTATTTGAATATTCTTTTATAATTTCAAATAATTTATTTTTTTCTTTATTTTCTTTTGCCTCGTTTCTCATAGCAAATACTAATAATATACTACCAACACATAACAAGTATACCCACCATGGTACACTAAACCAAAAACTTCTTGTCATCACCAATGTATCTACGATAATTGCAATGATTGTAGTTATAAATATCGGTCCATATTTTTTTAGGTATGTAAAAATAGTTACGACTACTAAAAAGCATATAAAAATCATACCATCTATTTGATTTGCATATATATCTATAAGTGCTTTCAAATATATAATTGTACAACCTATAAATTCTATATTTTTACTTAAAACTCCATTATATTTTTTAACTATAGTTCTAGAAATAGCAATAAGTAAAGCAATATATGAAAGCAATGATATTGCTGTTATATTAATTAAGTTCAAATCTTTCATCACAATATTATACAAGCAAAATAACGAAACATATAGCACACCTTTTACGAAATCATTTTTATTATAAATTAATTGTATTATACTCCATATAACAAAACATAAAACATTTATATAGTTACTTATATTTGAAGTAGCAAATAATGCATTTATAACACCAATTTGTAAAAATAGATATATGAAAGAAAACAACGTATATAAATTAAATTTGTTTATTTTTAGAGACTTTAGTGTTATTAAACAAATAACTATTAAACTTACTACTATATTCAAATCTATATTTGAAAAACAAAATATTTTTTGAAAATAGATTCCAGGTACTAACGAAACAAACACTATTATTGGAATCAGTTCATCTGATTTTCTAAAGTTCACTAGTTTTGAAAATGTAAATAATAAAATGCTCAAATACACAAAATCTATAATGTTAATATTTATATTTAAAATTATTGCAGAAATGATTGTTGCGATGAGCTTGTACCAACTACTGTATTTGCTATTAATGTTTTCATATATTTTCTCAATTATAATTATTAAAATTGTTGTCGTAGGTATTACATATCTTAAATATTCATTTATTGATAATAAATTACAAACTGAATACAGTAAAGCATTACTCATAATATAAGCGACAAATTTATATGCATCTTTTTTACTAAAAATATAAGATAACATATATATATCAGCACTAATTAAATAGAATATTATATTTTGCTTCATGAATTCTGCATCAAATCGTACTGCAATCACAAAGCCTGTCGTAACTAAAAGATTTCCATAGCTTTCAAAATCAACATTTTCCAATATTTCTATCTTCTTCATGTTTTCAAATATTGAACATGCTAAAAATAACATTCCAAAGTAAGACAAAGCTATCCAATTTAAATTAAATGAAATGATAAGATTAATCATAAATACAATTAATTCTAGCACAATTAAATTGCTACATTCTTTAGTATTTTTGTGTCTAATAATTGTGAAAACAATTATTAATAAAGCAACTACATAACTAGGAATAATTACTTGAGATTTAAAAGCTATTGTCACAATATATAAAATTATTCCTAATGCAAAACTAACTTTTTCGTTAAACTTTTTTATTTTCAAATTATTATTTTCATATATGTACATGCCTATTATTTCTAGCAAAAATGCTATCTGCTTGATTTTAAAATCTAAATTAAGAATACTTAAATTTGTGGCTATAAATAATGCAATATAAACACATGATAAAGCCATGTTTGTATATATTTCTTTATCACTTAAAAATCTTAAGTTAAATGCTATTACTACAAAATTAATAACATCTACTATGCTAAAAGTACAACAAATAAGGCTTGCTATAGACATGATGATTAACTCTGTAAATACAGTTATTTTATATTTCGTATCTTTTTCTTGCATTAAGAAATTAAGTACTAAAGAAAATATTCCAGCTCCAGTTATAGTACAAGCAAGATTTGTAGTAAAATTACGTACCAAAAAAGCTATTGCAAAATTTGAAATAACTATACTTGCAAGTTTCAAATTTGGTTTATCGCTTCTTTTAGATTCACACCAATATATAAGTGCCGTAGCTAAGCAAGAAAACGCGTAGTATATGTATTTTCCTTGACCATATATAGACAAATATTCTCCAAACAATTTAAAAATTGAAATAGAAATAAATACAATTGGTATGTAACTAATTGCTATGTAATAAAATGTACTTGCCGTCTTCTCGAGTTTTAACTTAGTTTTAGCAATTTTGCTTGCTCCAGCAAATACAAATGCCAATAAAACTAATACCATTGTCTTTAGAATATTTGGTATTACATTCCATGTAGAGGTCAAAAATACGATTGCAGACAATACAATAAGTATCGCTCCTGTAATTAATATTGCAGTATTCTTATTAGAAGATCTATCATACTTAGTGCTTGTTTCATCTGAAATCCTAATGTCTTCTTTTTCATAAGTTTTAGCTCTTAATTCTGCAGTTTTATTTTCATAAATATTATTTTTTTCTATTGTTTCTTTTGATAATATATTGTCTTCACCAATAATATTAGTTTTTGATTCCTCATAACTTTCTGAAAAGGTAGTTTTTGATATTTCTAATTTTTTAATAATATCTTTTAGTTTTTGTATTTCTTTTTTTAGAGCATTGTTTTGTTCTTTGAGGTCACTATTTTTAGTAGTTACAATAACTACAATTATTACTAATGCTATACATATTATATACATTATTAATTTCTCCTATCAAAGAATTTTTACTTACATTTATACTTATTTGGGTGCATCTTATCAGCCTTTTTTATCATTTATTACACTTCTTATAATATCTAAATATCTATATTATATCTTTCCACTTCAGATAGTTCTTCTAAGCTAACTGATTTTCTTCTATTATCTTACTTCCTCTCTTACTTAAAACTGCGTTAACCCATTTTCTTGCATTACTGTCTTCTTTTTCATCTTTTCTAATTGTAATATAACCGTTTGTATAAATAGGATAAGAAACATTTTTTATTGTTTCAATAGTTGGCTTTACGTTTTGATATACATGACTTGTACGAGTTTTTGTATATTCAAAATTAAGATTTTTTTCTGGTATTCCAAGAAAATTTGAAGCGATAGTATCCACATCCTAAAATTTATTACATACCTTTTTTAATCTGCTTGCTATACCTATCTTCCTCCGAATAAATACACCCACAATATTTTTGCATATAAAGTCCGGCATCTCTTGCCATTTGTTGACCTATTCTAAATCCTTCTCTAAAGTCTTGATAAATAAAGGGAATCTCGTATTTTTCTGAAAGTTCATTTGCAATTTTTATTATTAGCTCATGCTTTTGATATGGACTAACTAAAAGTGTTGTAGAAAAAGAGTCATATCCATTTTCTTTAGCATATTTTACAGTACGTTCAAGTCTTGAGTAATAACAAAAATAGCATCTAGCATCTATGTTGTTAGCTACATTTCTAGTAAACTCCCTTATGCCATAATCATAATCAATAACTAGCGGCAAATTTATCATCTCAGCATATTGCTTTAATGTATCTAAACGCATTTTATATTCAGTAAATGGATGAATATTAATATTATACCAATATGCCGTTATATCGTCATATCCGTCTTTTCTAAGCTTGTCTACAACATAAGTAGAACAAGGTGCACAACAGGTATGAAGTAATAGTCTATTTTTCATAAGCCACCCCCATATGTTCATAAGCAGAAATCGTAGCCATCCTTCCTCTTGGAGTTCTATTTAAAAATCCAATCTGCATCAAATAAGGTTCATAAACATCCTCAATCGTATCTATATCTTCGCCTATTGTCGCTGCCAAAGTTTCAACTCCAACAGGTCCACCTGCGAATTTCTTTATAATTGTATTTAATATTTCCCTATCAATATTATCAAGCCCAAGCTTGTCTATTTCTAGCTGGCTAAGTGCTTTATCTGCAATTTCATCTGTTACTTTGCCATCTGCTTTTATATCAGCAAAATCTCTAACTCTCTTTAAAAGTCTATTTGCAATTCTAGGTGTACCTCTTGAACGAGAAGCTATTTCAGCTGCACCTTTTTCAGTTATTTCTATTTTCAAAATTCTAGCCGAACGTTTAACAATAGTTGCTAAATCTTCATTACTATATAGTTCAAGTCTATGTATTATTCCAAATCTATCACGAAGAGGTGAAGACAAACTTCCTGCCTTTGTTGTAGCACCAATAAGTGTAAACTTCGGCAAGTCAAGTCTTATCGACCTTGCACTTGGCCCTTTTCCTATGATTATATCAAGTGCAAAATCCTCTAATGCAGGATACAAAACTTCTTCAACGCTTTTATTCAATCTATGAATCTCATCGATAAATAAAACATCGCCAGGTGCTAAATTAGTCAAAAGTGCAGCTAAATCACCTGGTTTTTCAATTGCTGGTCCCGAAGTAATTCTAATATTTGCATTCATCTCATTTGCTATAATATTAGAAAGTGTTGTCTTTCCAAGACCTGGAGGTCCATATAATAAAGTGTGGTCCAAAGTCTCTCCTCTTTTTTTAGCAGCCTCTATATAAACTCGCATATTTTCTTTTACTTTATCTTGTCCAATATATTCTTCTAAAAGTCTAGGTCTTAGTGTTTGCTCAATATCATTATCACTTTCTCCAAGCCCTGGGCATACAATTCTTTCTTCTTCCATCTTTACTATATTTTCCTTTCTTATAAATTTCAAAAACTAAATTTTATACGTATCAAGCGGTTTCATGTGTATAAATCTCATGCAAACTTTTTTATGCAATATCAAATTATTGTTATATCTTTCTACTGCATCGTTATAACTAATTCTTGTTTTTCTCGCTTGCTTCTCAAGTTCAACAATACGTGACACTAGCTCTTTTGAAAAATCATTATCCAAGATTTTCGCTAAGCTCTTATAAAAACTTTTAAGCTCATTACTAAGCTCAACATCTGCATTCATTCTAACAGTATATCCTGAATTTCTCGTCTCTTTTCTTTTATCAATAAGACTTAATATCTTCGCAAATTCTTTTTTGTCCACTTTATCATGAGACAAATCTAAAAGAAGCAAATCCCTAGTATCTAAAATTTTTTGCAAAGTCTCGTAAACTTTTTTTACTTCAAAATATTCTTTTAAATAAGTTCCATAAAAGTAGTAGCCAAATATAACAAGTAATAAAAATATCAAGCTAAACCACATAATTACTTTCTCCCATCACAATATTTTCTAATCCAATTCATCATATTGCTAAATACCTCATCTTCATTAAACTCATTAAAACATTCATGCCTATCGCCCTCATACAAATCAACTTCAACATCTTTAATGCCAGCCTTTTTATATAGTTTAATCGCTCTTTTAACTCCCTCTCCATATTCTCCAACAGGATCTCCAGTACCTGCGAAAAAGTACAAAGGTAAATCTTTTGGCACCGAATCTATTTTCTTTACATCATTACATCTCTTTATCAAATTTAAAACATCTCTAAGCCCTGTAACAGTAAAAAGAAAGTCAGACTTACTATCTTTTTTACCATCATATTTTGTGCTTACCCAAGCCATATCTGAAGTAGGATTTTTTATTCCTCTATTGGCAAAATCAAATAAAACTTTATAAAGTTTTCTACTTCTATATCTGTAACCCTTCTTTTGAATAATCACATTTGCAAACTGAATTCCTGAATCTGCAAGTGGTTGAGGACCAGCAGTGCCAGAAAAAATAGCTCCTACAAACTCTTCACCAATTTCAGAAACACAGCATCTAGCAATAAAAGACCCCATCGAATGGCCAAATAAAATAACACTTTTACCAGGAAATTTTCTTTTAATAAGCTTAGTCATTTTCTCAGCATCTTTTATTAAATATTTATATCCATTAAATTCACCAAAAAATCCAAGTTCGTCTTTTGAACTTACACTATCCCAATGTCCAATACTAGTATGTCCACAAACAGCATAGCCTTGACTTAAAAGAAAACTTGCCATCTTATCATATTTTCCTATATATCCATTCATTCCATGGCAAATTTGAACAATGCCTTTAATCTCTCCCTCTGGCCACATAAACTTAGCATAAACATTATGTTCACCATCTGAGCTTAGGAACTTAATTTCTTCAATATTTTCTGACATTTCAAACACCTCTATTCCTACAACATTATATCACATAGAAATTTTAGTGAAAAGAGAAAACTACATAAATGGTTTTACAGCAATTTGGTGTTACCAGTTTAGGCTTTAAAAAGGTATAAGGTCCGATAAAAGTTTTATCAGACCTTATGATTTTATCTCAAATGTATATACTTCTGTCTAGTGGCCTCTCCTCCTCGTATATGTCTCTCAGCCTTATTCTCATCAAGTACTTTCTTAGCCTCTAAAGCTAAAGACGGGTTTATCTTCCTAAGACGTTCCGTAACGTCTTTATGTACAGTACTTTTACTTATCCCAAATTTTCGTGCAGCGCCCCTAACAGTATCCTTCGAATCAATTATATAATGTGCAAGACTTATAGCGCGTTCATCTATGTAAAACTTTTCCACGAAAAAACCCCCTTCTAAATACACTTTAATAAAATGTATTCAGAAATGGAGTTCGTTATTACTACATGTTATTTTCTACTTTTTTCTTCTTGCTCTCTCTTTTCAAGTTCGCTTAGAACTAACTTATATCCTGCTTCTTCATAAGGATAGTCTATTTCTTTGTATGTAAATTTACTATCTATATTTTCACCAACTGTGGTAACAAGTTTTTTCAAAAACTCAGGATTTCTAGCAAGTATTGGACCTGAAACATGAGTGCCATATAAATTTAAATACTTAACCCCTTCATAGTCATTTCTCTTGTTTTCACCAACACCAAATTCTACCTCAAAAAGTGGTGACATATTGTGATACATCTCCGTCATTTTGTTTACAAAGCCAACTACCTTTGTTTCAAAGTATTTGCTCTTATATATGACATCTGATGTAACTCTATCTTTTAACCTAACAGTTTCGTAATCTAATATGCAAAGTCCTGCTTTTTTATCAATCGATTTTCCAAACATTTCAAAGCTATTGCCTGTACATAAAAATACCTTCTTATTTTCAAGAGCAAGATTTATATCCTTTGCATATTTCTTCAAATCATTCAAAACATAGTCTAGATTTTTTTCCATTCCGCATCCCATATATACAAAATCGTATTCACTAAAATCTATAGCATCGCCAACAGTTTTTTTATCAAGCTCAACTTCAAATCCTTGATCTTCCAAATGTTTTTTTATAATCAAAACATTTCCATATTCTCCATATAGGTTTAGCAAATCATAATACAAATGTAATAATTTTGCTTTCATCTGCTTACCTCCTATCTAAAAACTTCATTCTATCAGAAAAACATGTAACAACATAAACATCACCAATAGAATTTTCTTTTGTTTCTTTCATCATTTCATCTAAATCTGCTTTCATCGTAACTTTATTTAAATCAATTCCAGAATACTCAAATCTAACTGCTAAGTCATTTACATACTTACCAGCTAAAATAATTTTCTTAACGCAATTTGCCTTTAAAAGCTCAAAATCAATATCCCAAATCCAAGATGTTTCGCTTGTAAAATATTTTCTGCTAACTGCATCAATTATTATAACAACAGTACAATCTTTATCTTGATTTACTATATATGACAAAGATTGATTATATGAAATAGAATTCTCGTGCTTAGAAGTAAGAAGCATTCCACTATGACCATTTATGTCAAAAGTTTGAATTCTATCATTTTTTGCGACATAATCATTTAATGTATCTACTATTTTATTTTCATCAACTCCGAAAAGTCTAGCAACAGCAAATGTAGCTAGTATATTATAAGCATTATAAATACTGCGAAGAGTCATTTCTATCTTATATTTGTTATTTATCACTATTTCGCCTGTCTTTAAGTTTATGTCGGTTACTGCATAGTTTGGATTTTTCCTAGAATGTCCACATTTTTCGCATTTGTAACTGCCTATGTGGTTAAAGTGATAGTAGTCATATTTTAAAAGTCCCATACAATTTGGGCAATATTTTCCATCATCATATCTACTATTATTTTCATGCTTAGACAAGCCATTTTCATTCATACCGAAATAAGTAACCTTGTCTCTTTTATATCCATATAAAGAAGATAAAGGATCATCAGTATTTAAAATCAAATGAATATCTGCTGTTATAGCTTCGTTAATTATATCGTAAATTACTTCTGGGTGACCGTTTCTTGTCATTTGATCTCTATACAAATTTGTAACAACAAGATATTTAGGTTTGAAGAATTTAAGTGTATGTCTTAAATATCTCTCATCACTTTCAATAACCAAAATATCTTTATCTACTACTCCACTAAGCGAAGAATTATTTAAAATCATTGTTGTAACACCTTCAGTTTGGTTAGAACCTTCTAAATTACATCCAACAGAAAAACCTGCGTTTGTTAGAACTTTATATATCATTTCAACAGTTGAAGTTTTTCCGTTACTTCCAGTAACAACAATAATATTATCTGGCAATTTTATTTTTTTCAAAATATTTTTATCAAGTTTAAGAGCTATTTGTCCTGGTAAGCTACTGCCTTTTCCAACAAGTTTGCCAATCCAATAAATAAATTTACTTATTAAAATAATTATTGATTTCATCATATCGCCTCCAAATAATAAATATGATATCATAAAATCAAAAATGAGAAAAGAGAAGAACGAAATTTAATAAAAAAATGGACTTACATCTTTCGATGCAAATCCATTTTTTCATAGGCGCATATTATGAGCCTATTCGCTACCGCAATCGTTTACAAGGTAATGCCGTTCAGCGACGCGATTTCCTTGATTTCTCTGGAGCACGTAAGCGTCGTGATAGACGGATAAGTCTCGCGAAGCTTTACCAAGTACTTAAGAAACATCACTGAGTGAGGCTTTGCATTTTTGGGAACCATATGAATGTACGGCAAACTTTGTTCGAAAATCTCCTCTACGTCCAAATCGGACATAGCCTTCTCATGCTTGCTGGCAAGAGAAAGATTCGTTTTCTTTTCTCCCTCAACGATTCTCAGTGCCGTATGCCAACAAAAGCATGGCACCAGCAACTTTGCGTCCTTCTTTTCCTGCAACGCTTCAGGGTAATTGAGAAGCATCGAGGTATCGACCAAGATGATCCTCTTCTTCTCTACTACCGCTTCCGTCATACAAACTTTGCTCTGAGGAACCGTTCCAGCTTTGCGCTGTTTTTCTTTCTGGTCCTTCTCATTTTCCAGTGCAATCGCAATAAGTCTTTCGGCCCATGCCTTCCTCTGGTAACCCTTCTTGATTCGGGACTTAATAGTATTCACACTAACTCCAGCTTCCAGTGCAATCTGCGTAAGGGTCTTCTTCTCTACTCTAATCGCGTGAGAGTAATACTCTCGGTCGTAGCATTTCTTCATAATGAAATCCTCCTGTTGTTGTGTCTATCGTATCAACTTGCTAGTATGTACATCTGCTTTTTGATCGACCAAACCATTTGATTTCAAATAGCTCCTTTCAAATATTCTCTTGAAACCATAACGATTATACTATAAATCCTTCAGTAAGTCAACATAATATTTAAAATTATGCCACCTTTCCTTTTTAACCGCTATCTTTCATATAAATCTTACCATTATGTATCATCTTTCAAAACTAACAATATACTCTACACTTTTTCAATCAATCAAGGTATTACGATTGAACAAAAAAGGCTTAAAACATGAAAAAACTCACATTTTAAGCCTTTAAATTTCATCCACGTACAATCCTCAAATCATTAAGCACTTCTCCAACCACATGAATTGAAGGGCTATAGTAATTTTTATCTTTTATAAAACAGCCAGGTTGAGTAATATATACGTTAAAATCAGAATTGTATATTTCTACGGTCTTGTGAACGTGTCCACACTGAAGAAACCTAATCGGTCTCCTGACGCCATCAATGCATTTTACTTGAAGTCCTCCATGCTCTTTAAAAACATGAAGTCTCTCAATAGCGGAAAGTACATTATCTTGATAATAAAAACTTTCCAAATGCATCATTCTTTTGACAACGCCAGCCATCTCAAAATCTTGAATATAACCATCATAAACAGTAAACTTGCAACCCTCTGCACGCAAACGTTCTTCCAAAAAACGGAGAGGAGATTTAATTCCAAAAAAATCAAAAGTAAAGTCATGATTACCAGGAATGACTCTAAAATCTAAGTTCGGATAATCTTTGAAAAGAAAGAAAGCCATACCAATTTGGCACTTATAAATTTCTTTAACATCTTTCCGACTTGGATATGTAAGTCCATCTAGCACATCTCCCGCAATAAAAACATAGTCAACTTTATTTTTCACAGCTTCATTTAAAACATACCGTATCTTACCAATCTGGCAATCCGAATTGCCTATATGTAAATCAGCCAAATCCAAATAATTAAACGTAGTCTTTTCTTCATGCGTATAAAGTCTCTCACAAGGTATTCCCACCTTTTTTAATCTATAGTACACTCTCCCTTCTGTACTATGCGTTAAAACTTTAAAACCGCAACGCCTCGCCAAATCATAAACCAGATCTTTTTTAATCTGTTTTTGCTCTAGCAAGAAATCATTATAGTTTGCGTCTTCCATGAACGTAAGTAAGTTCATAAAATTTGATCCACCTCCAAATTATTGAAGTGATAACCAGTTAAGTACCTCCTTATGTGGCAAATTATATCATTACACATAAAAGAAATCAATAAAAAAATAATATTCATCTATCATCCTTTTGCTTCGAAACATTTTTATTCAATTTTTCCATCATTTTGTTGGCAATTTGTATTTCTATCCTTGTTAACAAATTTTTCCTATCTAATCTTGATATATCTGCAGATGTTATTGTCTTTTTTCCACCTTGATTTCTACTTGCAATTTTATGTTCAAGTTCAGGCATTTGAGGTAAGTTTAATTCTACTATTGATGTGTTGTTTGGCAAGAATCTACTACCTTCCACTTGTTGTAATTTAGGTAAATTTACTCTTGTTGCCACTTTATTTGAAAGAAAAAAGCAATCTCCTACTACCTGCAATTTAGGTAAGTCTATTTTTCATTTCAACAATATAATTGTGCAATGTCAAAAATCGTAAAACTAAAATATTGGTATAAATTATGCAAAAGAGACTAGAATTTATATCCAGCCTCTTTTTGATATACTAAAAATAAAACAATAAGCCGTTTCAGACTTTAACATCTAAAACGGCTTATTATGGTGCGGGTGAGAGGACTTGAACCCCCACGTCGAAGACACTAGATCCTAAGTCTAGCGCGTCTGCCAGTTCCGCCACACCCGCGTTGGTCGGGGTGAGAGGACTCGAACCTCCGGCCCCATGGTCCCAAACCACGTACTCTACCAGCTGAGCCACACCCCGATTTGCATATTTTTCACATGCAAGATATATATTAGCATAGTTTGTTTTTCTTTTCAAGACTTTTTTCAAAAAAAAATAATTTTGTCTTATACTTCATTAGTGTTCAAATATTCACAAAGAATTGCAATATCATAAAAACCATGGTATAATGCAAGTGTTGTCACAGATGTTTCGAATAACCGACTTAGTATAAGGAGGTATCTTTTATGAAATCACCCGACAGTTATAACCTGAACGAGATTTTAGAATACAAAGAAGTTTCCAGTTTAGTTTGGAAGTGGCTTGCCGATGTACTGTCAAAGTTTGAAGAAGTAATTCCTAACTGTGATGTTCCAGAAATTATTGAAGAGGCAAACAATTGCATCTCTACTCTCAATACTATTATTGCCTTGTCTGATCAGCACATCTTGAGTCACTTCATAGACCGGGAATTGTACCAAGATTTCATTGAATGGCAGTCCTATAAGATAACTGATTTGCTTGATTTCTGTAATTTCTACTCAACACTTCAAAGTCTTTCAAAAGCATTTTTGGAGGTTGAAAATGAACTCTTAGACTAATATTATAAAAGGCTATCCTCTTTTTGGATAGCCTTTTAATTCTTATTCATCTTTTAATGTATTAATCTTAAATAATTTCAAAATTTCAACAATTGTAAGTGGTGCAAGAGAAAGTAATATTACCCAAACCCAATTTGTAATTGATAATTCTGTAACTTCGAACATACCTTGTAAAACTGGAACTCCAAGCACAACTACCATAAGTAATAATGAAACCAGTGTAGCTAAAACTAAAACCATATTAGTTTTTAATTTAAGCTTAAATATAGATTCTTTATTCGAACGTACATTATACGCATGAACCAACTCTGACATAGCAAGTACTGCAAAAGCCATAGTTTGTGCAGTCATAGCTACTTCTGGATTTGCAAGTGATGCGAAATCAAATCTACATCCTATACAGAAAGCAAGCAATGTCAAAACGCCAACCATAATTCCTTGGTAAATAACTCTAAATGTCATGCCTTTAGAGAAAATGTTTTTATCTTTTCTAGCTTTTCTCTTCATTATATCTTTTTCTGCTGGATCAACACTTAAAGCAAGTGCTGGCAAACTATCTGTAACTAAGTTAATCCATAAAATGTGAATTGGTAAAAGTGGCTCTGCAAGCCAACCAAACATAGTAGCAACAAATAAAACAATTATCTCACCAATATTTGATGAAAGCAAATATTGAACTGCTTTTAAAATATTATCATATATTCTTCTACCTTCTTCAACAGCTGAAACGATAGTAGCAAAGTTATCGTCTGTTAAAACAACATCAGCAGCTTCTTTTGCAACATCTGTACCAACTATTCCCATAGCAGCACCAATGTCTGCAGTTTTAAGTGCTGGAGCATCATTTACGCCATCACCAGTCATAGCAACAACTTCGCCTTGTGATTGCCATGCTTTTACAATTCTAACTTTATGTTCTGGAGAAACTCTAGCATAAACAGAATAATTTTTTACATTCTTTTCTAATTCTTCTTGTGGCATTTTTTCAAGTTCACTACCAGTAATAGCTTCTGACTCATTTTCTAAGATTCCAATATCTTTTGCAATAGCCATAGCTGTAACTTTGTGGTCACCTGTTATCATTACTGGTTTAATACCAGCTGTTTTACATTTTTCAACAGCTTCTTTAGCTTCAGGTCTAGCAGGGTCTATCATACCAACCATACCAATATAAACTAATTCGCTTTCTAAGTTATTCATTTCATTACGCGTAGGAACTTTATCAACTCTCTTATATGCCATTGCAAGCACACGAAGTGCACCCTTAGCCATCTCTTCATTAACTTGCTTAATATAGTTAATGTTTTCTGCACTTAAAGCCATTTCTTGGTTATCTAAATATATCTTGCTACATTTTGATAATATCTCATCAACTCCACCTTTTGTGTACACAAACAAACCTTGATTTGTATTATTAACTGTACTCATAAGCTTTCTTTCAGAATCAAATGGAATCTCCTCTACCCTTGGATTTTCATCATCCATAGTAGTTTTTAGCATATTTAATTTAATTCCTAAATCAACAAGTGCTGTTTCAGTTGGATCACCAGCAAGTTTAAATTCTTCTCCCTCTTTAGTAACTTTAGTATCGTTACAAAGTATCATCGAATTCATTAGAAGTCTTAAATGATCATCCACGTTATATTTCTTTTCTTCCACTCCAAAGATTTCATTGTTATAAAAAATCTTTTCAACAGTCATTTTATTTTGAGTCAAAGTACCTGTTTTGTCTGAACATATAACTGTAGCACTACCAAGTGTTTCAACAGATGGCAATGTACGAATTATAGCATTTCTTTTTACCATTCTTTGAACACCAATAGAAAGAACTATAGTTGATATTGCAGGTAATCCTTCTGGAATAGCAGCAACAGCTAAGCTAACTGCTGTCATAAACATCTCAAAAATCTCTCTTCCATGTACAAAAGAACCAACAGCAAATATCACAAGACAAATAACAAGTGCAGCAATTCCCAAAGTTTTTCCTAAGGCTTCAAGTCTTCTGCTAAGAGGAGTTTCACTATCATCAACACTATCTAACATAGTAGCTATTTTTCCAACTTCTGTCTGCATACCTATTGAAACAACAATACCCTTTCCTCTACCATAAGTAACTAAGCTTGATGAAAAAGCTTGATTTAATCTATCACCAATACCTATATCCTCTTTATCTATCTTTTCAGTAGTTTTTTCGACTGGTAAAGATTCGCCTGTTAATGCAGCCTCTTGCGTTTTTAAATTAACAGCTTCTATAAGTCTCAAGTCAGCTGGCACATAGTCACCTGTTTCTAAAACGACTATGTCACCAGGTACCAAATATTTAGACTCTAAATCTTGAAGCTTGCCATCTCTTATAACTTTAGAATGAGGAGCACTTAGGTTTTTTAAAGACTCTAAAGACTTTTGAGCCTTAAGTTCTTGAATAACTCCTATTACAGCATTTAAAATAACTATTACTAAAATTATTATTGAGTCAGTAAAACCCTCACCATTACTTTGACCCACAATACCAGAAATCACTGCTGCAATAATCAAGATAATAATCATAAAATCTTGAAATTGCTCTAAAATCATTTTAGCAATCGATTTCTTGTTTTTTGAAACAATTTCATTTGTTCCATACACACTACGTTTTTCTTCAACTTGCTCAGATGATAATCCTTTTATCATATCTGTTTCGAAAAACTTAGCAACATCTTCACCAGACTTTGAAAACCACTTTTCTTGGTTCATCTAAGACCCTCCTTTTAAATTTATTACCTAAAAATTATATATTTTTTCAGAGTCAACGTCAATCGAAAAATGTAATTTCAGATTAGAATAAAATACTACATAATTACAGTATTGGCTTAAAAATGGGTATAAGGTCTGATAACACTTTTAGGAGCAATTTTGTCAAGGTGGAGATTGCGTTTTAGCAATACTACCTTGACAAAGCCTTGCGGATAAAAGTTTTATCAGACCTTATACCCATTTTTAAGCCAATACTGTAACCATTACTTCATTTCTATTTGCCGCACGTTTTAGAATAAGGGCAACATGAACATTCTGAATTTTTATGTTTGACTTTTGATATTAAAATAAGCACTACAATAAACACTATAATTCCAATAACCAGTGCATTTGCTAAATTAATCACTCCACTCTCAATCTTGCTTCCTATCTGATAAATTATTGTAGCTAGTACCCAAGCAAGTACTGTTTGAAATGCAACAGCCTTTAGCATCTTTTTAGTGCCGCCAAGCTCTCTCTTCATAGCACCTATTGCGCCGAAACAAGGTGCAGAGAATAAATTAAATACCATAAAAGCATAAGCCGATGCAGCTGTGAAAAATCCAAACACACCATTTGCAGAAAAGATTTCTGCTCCATCTTCTGTATCATCTGCTAAACCATTTATAACAGCCATCGAAGATACAACTTGTTCTTTTGCAACCAATCCTTGAATTGCAGATACCGTCGCTCCCCAACTTCTTGTGCCAAGCATTGGCTCAAACACCCAAGAAATCTTGTTGCCTATTGTTGCAAGCATACTATCTTCAATTTCAACTCCATACTCAAGGTTAAATGAGAACGAAAGTAAAAACCAAATCATAATTGAACAAACCAAAATAATAGTTCCAGCTCTTTTTATAAATGCTACTACTTTATCAAAAACATCTTTAGCAACATACTTTAAGCTAGGAAGTTTATATTCTGGAAGTTCTGAAATATATGTACTTGCTGTATGTTTAAATACAAATTTTTTCATTACTAAAGCACCTAAAAAGATAACTGCTATTGCAAAGAAGTAAAGTGATGCTGATGCTATACCAGAGTTTTCTGGAAAGAAATAGGCCGCAAATAAAGAGATAATAGGTAACTTCGCACTACAAGGAATAAACGGTGTTAAAATTGTTGTCATCTTTTTTTCATCTTCGTTTTCTATAATTCTTGAACTCATTATTCCTGGCACACTACAACCTGAACCAACTATAAAAGGTATTAAACTTTTTCCACTTAGTCCAAGTTTTCTAAACACTTTATCCAAAAACAAAGAAATTCTTGACATATATCCAGTCGTCTCTAAAATAGAAATACATAAAAACAAAATTATAAGTTGTGGCACAAATCCTAAAACTGCACCAACACCTGCTATAATTCCATCAACAACCAAACTTGAAACCCATGCGGAAGTGCCAGCTGTTTCAAGTCCACCTCGAATCCATTCGCCAAGTGCTCCTATATTATCTCCAACCCAGTCAACAGTAAAACTTCCAACCACACCAACAGATAAATAATATACAAGAAACATTATCACTACGAAAATTGGAAATGCAAGCCACTTATTTAAAAATATTTTATCTAATTTATCTGATACACTTTCTGACACTTTCTTTTGAACAATACATTCTTTTTTAGTCTTTTCTATGTATGAATATCTTTCTGTAGCAATAGTTTCTTCTAAATCTGTGTCATAATTTTTTTCGGTATTTTTTATTATTTCTGTAATTTTATCCGAATTATATTTTTTAAATCCCTCATCTTGTTCTAATAATTTAACTGCCACAAATCTTTTATGTAATAGTGCGTCTCCTAAGTGTGTTTCAATTTCTTCTATACTTTTTTCAATATTTTCATCATAAATTTTTCTCTTTTCTGTAACAAAATTTCCATCTAATGCTTTTATTAGCTCATCCATACCAGTTTCTTTAAGTGCTGAGATTTCAACAACTTTTGTGCCTAGCTCCCTACTTAATTTTGCTACATCTATGCTTAATCCTTTTTTATTTAGCATATCTGCCATATTAAGAGCCACAATAACTTTACAATCCAATTCTAATAGCTGTGTTGTCAAGTATAAACTTCTTTCAAGCGAAGTCGCATCTACAATATTTATAATGATATCTGGCTTTTCATCAAAAACAAAATTTCTAGAAACCTCTTCTTCTGTAGTATAAGGGCTTAATGAATATATGCCTGGCAAGTCTGTTATTTCATGATTAGTCCCTTTTATTTTTCCAGTCTTTTTTTCAATAGTTACACCTGGCCAGTTACCTATTTTTGCATTCATTCCAGTTAAATAATTAAATAACGTTGTCTTACCACTATTTTGATTTCCAACTAAACCTATCCTCATTACTTAGTCACCTCCGCTTCTATTTTTTCTAAATCTGCCTTTCTAAGACATAGCTCATAATCTCTTAGCTCAATGTCTATAGGATCACCCATCGGAGCTATCTTTTTTACTCTTATTTCTACACCTCTTGTAATACCCATGTCTAACAAATGTCTGCGTATTTCTTTGTTTTCAATATTTAGTTTAGTTACAACTGCTTTTTGCCCAACTTTTAAATCAGATAATCTACATTTATTACTTAAATTTTCCATGGCATCCTCCTTATATGAATTATATTTCACATTTCATTTATCATTGTAATTTAACAAATTTTTTAAGTCAACAAAAATGTGAAATGTTTTTCATATTTCTTGACTAAGTTTTTTCTGTGTTTTATAATTGTCTTAAAAGTGGCTTAGTTTTAGCAAATTACTAATTTTCATAATAAATTATTTTTGCTCTATACTAAAATACTAATACTATATGTATAAAAATATGAGGTATTAAAATGAGTAATTCAGAAATTAGAGAACCAGTTCAAAAACGTTCTATAGAAAAGAAAGAAAAAATAATTTGTGCAGGATTTGAATTAATCTGTGAAAAAGGTTATTACAATACAAATACTGCTGAAATCGCAAAGGCTGCAGAAGTTTCAACAGGCATAGTGTATCAATACTTTAAAGACAAACATGATATTTTAATAGAAGGAATAAAGTTATATGCAAATTCAATATTTTATCCTATGCTTTCTGAAGCACATGAGAAAAAAGAAATTAAAGTATCTAAAAAAGATTTTCCTGTGATACTTGAAAATATGATTAGGAAGTTTATTAAGAACCACAAGTTATCAAAGGTTGCTCATGAAGAAATTATGGCTATGACACATTCTGATTTAGAAGTAGCTAAGCTTTTTCGTAAGTCTGAAATGGATATGACTAATAAAGTTGCAAAAATACTGCTTGCTAATAAGTTTGATGGCGAAAATATTTATGAGAAGGTTCATATTTCTATTGCGATGGTAGATAATCTTTGCCATGAAATTGTTTATCATAAACATAAGGAACTTGACTACGATAAGATGATATGCCTTGTGGTAAATACAATAACAGAATTATTCTGATTTTTAATTATAACTTAGAGGAGGTAAAAAACTCCAAGTACAATTCCTAACACAGCAACAAGTGACAAAGCTATTATAATTATTTTTTTCATCTCATCAACCAACCTTTCTATTTCTTAGACAACACGAATCATAAAAAGTCTTACAATATATCCTCAAACTCAAATTTTAATTATTGCATAATTTTCAATCAAAGCACAGTGTTTTTAACATTTAAAAAATACAAACATATATAATTGCTAAACTTAAAAAGATGTTTGATAATACTTTTAGGAGCAATCTTTGTCAAGGTGGAGATTGCGTCAGCAATACTACCCAGGCAAACATTGCGTATAAAAGTTTTATCAAACATCCCCTCTATATTAAAATAAAAGCACTATAATAAAAGCGTAAATTTTACTCGTAATCCACAACCTCAATCCATCTACTTAAAAATTCCTGCTCCTCCTCTTTCCCTTTAGTCATCTGCGTAGCCGCAACTATAGGAATCCATCTTTGTACATTAGATTTCGCAATCCCACTTTTCTCACAGAAAACATCTAAATATTTATCTGCGAGTTTACTCTTACCATCAATAGAAAATAGCAAAAACGTTCTTGCTGCATCAGCAGAAGCATTACCTTGAGTAACGTGTGCCCAGTCAATTACCCACGCAGTTCCATCTTCCTTTATTATTACGTTGCTTGGATTAAAATCGCCATGACATAATTTAACATGATTTTTCATTCCCTCAAGCCTTTGTAATAACTCATATTTGGTGTTTTCTTCTATATTGGTTGCACTATTTAATTTTCTTCTAAACTTATCTTTTATAGTAGTTAGAAGTGGCACTTTATGATTTAATATATTCATTTGAACATCAACGAACAAATTTAAATACTCATCTTCTTTTTCTGGATGCTCTTCAATAAGTTTATTTAAAGGTGTTCCTTCAATATGTTCAGATACCAAAGCCCATCTATTATTAATCTTTGTTACTGCAATTAAACTTGGGACATTTAAATCTGTTCCCTCTTCAACTCTTGCTTGGTTAAGTGCTTCATTTAAAATATCGGCCTTAGAATAATTTTCAACAAATAACTTTATTGTCTTATCTCCATCTTTATAAACTGTTTTTGTTTTTCTCTCCGCAATAGGATTATCTAAATTAAACTCCATTATCTTTCACCTCCATAATATGCTTTCATATACATTTCTTTAATCTCACTTATTAGTGGATATCTTGGGTTTGAACCAGTACATTGATCATCGAATGCTTGCTCAGACATTTCATCTAATGTCTCTAAGAATACCTTTTCATCTACTCCATAATCTCTTATAGTTTTCTTTATTCCGATTTTATCTTTTAATTCATTTATTGCTTTAATTAAGTTTTCTAATTTTTCTTCATCTGTGTTTCCACCTAAACCTAAGCACTCTGCAACTTTTGCGTATCTTCTTAAAACACATGGATGATCATATTGTGGGAATGTTCCCATTTTTTCAGGAACTTCTGCTGCGTTGAATCTTAACACATATTCTATCATTAACGCATTAGCAATTCCGTGTGCTATGTGGTGATAAGCACCAAGCTTATGTGCCATTGAGTGACAAACTCCTAAAAACGCATTTGCAAAAGCCATACCTGCCATAGTTGCTGCGTTTGCCATTTTTTCTCTTGCTTCTATATCATTTGCACCATTTTCATAAGCTCTTGGTAAATATTCAAAAATATTTTTCAAACTTTCTATAGCAAGTCCATCTGTAAACTCTGTTGACATCATTGATGCAATTGCTTCTAAATCATGTGTTACAGCATCTATACCTGATGCAGAAGTTAATCCTTTTGGTGCATTCATCATCATGTCTGCATCTACGATGGCCATCTTAGGCATCAATTCATAATCTGCTAATGGATATTTAATACCTGATTTTTCATCAGTTATAACAGCAAATGGTGTTACTTCTGAACCTGTACCAGCAGATGTAGGAACAGCTATAAAGTAAGCTTTCTCACCCATTTTAGGGAATGTGTATACTCTCTTTCTTATATCCATAAATCTCATGGCCATATCCATGAAATCAACTTCAGGATGTTCATACATAACCCAAATTATTTTAGCAGCATCCATTGCACTACCACCACCGACTGCTATTATGCAATCGGGTTTAAACATATTGATTGCTTTGGTTCCCTCTATTGCACATGCAAGTGTTGGGTCTGGTGCAACGTTTGAAAATGTTGCGTGTTCTATTCCTAATTCATCTAATTTATTTGTTATTGGTTTTGTATATCCATTTTCAAACAAGAATGTATCTGTAACAATAAATACCTTCTTCTTGTTCATAACATATTTTAATTCTTCTAAAGCTACTGGCAAACAACCTTTTTTAATATATACCTTTTCAGGTGCTCTAAACCAAAGCATATTTTCTCTCCTTTCAGCAACTAATTTTACATTTAATAATTGTTTTATTCCTACGTTTTCTGATACTGAATTTCCACCCCATGAGCCACATCCAAGTGTTAATGATGGTGTAACTTTAAAATTATATAAATCACCTATACCACCTTGTGATGATGGTGTGTTAATTAGTACCCTACATGTTTTCATTGCATTATAGAATTTTTCAATTTTTTCTTTTTGGAAAACTGTATCTATATATAGTGAAGACGTATGTCCAAGACCGCCATCTTCAACTAGTCTACTGGCTTTAGCTATTGCATCATCAAAATCTTTTGCCTTATACATTGCAAGTACAGGAGATAACTTTTCATGAGCAAACTCTTCACTTAGCTCAACACTCTTTACTTCACCAATTAATATTTTTGTACTCTCTGGTACTGATACTCCTGCAAGCTCGGCTATTGTATGAGCTTTTTGTCCAACTATCTTTGCATTTAAAGCACCATTTATAATTATTGTTTTTCTAACTTTTTCTGTTTCTTCTTTATCTAAGAAATAGCACCCACGTTTTTCAAATTCAGTCTTTACTTCTTTATAAACCTTATTTAAAACAATTACAGATTGTTCTGATGCACAAATCATACCGTTATCAAAAGTCTTTGAATGTATTATTGAGTTTACAGCTAAAATAATATTTGCAGAATCATCTATAACAGCTGGCACATTTCCTGCACCAACACCAAGTGCTGGCTTTCCACTTGAATATGCAGCCTTAACCATACCAGGTCCACCCGTTGCTAAAATTGTATCAACTGATTGCATTAATGTATTTGTTAAATCTAAAGATGGGACATCTATCCAAGCAATTATATCTTCTGGTGCACCAGCTTTTACAGCAGCTTCTAATACTATTTTAGCAGCAGCTATTGTAGAATTTTTAGCTCTTGGGTGTGGACTTATTATAATTCCATTTCTTGTTTTTAGACAAATTAATGTTTTAAAAATAGCTGTTGATGTAGGATTTGTTGTAGGAATTACTGCACCAATTATACCTATTGGTTCTAGCACTTTCTTAACTCCATACTCTTTATCATCTTCTATTATCCCACAAGTTTTTTCATTTCTATATTTATTATAAATATATTCTGAAGCATAATGATTTTTAATAACTTTATCTTCAACTATACCCATTTTAGTTTCTTCTACTGCCATTTTTGCAAGTGGAATTCTTGCACTATTTGCAGCAATTGCAGCTGCTTTAAAAATTTTATCTACTTGCTCTTGAGAAAATTTTGAAAATTCTCTTTGAGCTTTTCTAACTTTTTCGATAGTGACTTTTAACTTTTCTACACTATCAACTAATTCGTATTCCTTACTCATCTTTATCCTCCTTCTTACTATTTAGTTTATATAAATTTATAGAGTTCTTAATATCTTGTTCTTTGGCCTGTTTACCAAACTTATCTATCTCAACAACATTTTTAGGTCCATGATGTATGCAAAGAGCACCATTTAAACAGCCACCATCGCAAGCCATTCCTTCAAAGAAATTATCTAAAGACTTACCCATTTTAAGCTTTAAAAGATTTACTTTACAATCTGTAATTCCATTCATCGCTACAGGTTTTAAATCTTCTATTTCAAACTGTTCTTTTGCAACAGCTTCAATTCCCTCTTTTATTCCTCCAGACTTTGCAAATATTCTCCCATAAAAAGATGCATTATTTAAAACTGTTTCTTCCAACTCTTCCATGTTTATTTCTTTTGCATCTAAGAATGCTTGTAATTCTTCAAAAGAAATTACAGAATCAATAGCACCTTTTGTTTTTTCTAGTTTATATTCCATCTTCTTACTTGTGCAAGGTCCTATAAAAATAACTTTTGCAGTAGGATCAGAATGTTTTATAAGCTCTGCTGCGTAAACCATTGGAGATACACTACTAGAAATATATTTCACAAGTTCAGGAAAATTTTTCTCAACATACATTACAAAAGATGGACAACATGATGTTGTTAAAATTCCTTTCTCTTTAAATTCTTTTGCTTCGTTATATAATGTTATATCTGCACCTAATGCTGCTTCAACAACTTGATGGAAACCAAGCTTCATTATTCCAGTAACAACTTGCTCCGGTTTTACATTATCAAACTGACCAGCTATTGATGGTGCAATGACTGCATATACATTGTAATTTTTATTGTTATCAGATTTTCTTAAAATATCTATTGCCTCTAATATATATGACTTGTCTGATATTGCTCCAAATGGGCATTGATAAACACAAGCACCACAAGAAATACACTTGTCATTATTTATCTTTGCTTTTTTATTTTCATCTATAGAAATAGCATCTACTTTACATGCTTTTACACATGGTCTTTCTTGCTTTATAATCGCAGAATATGGACAAACACTAACACACTTACCACACTCAATACATTTTTCTTTATCTATATACGACTTATGATTAACTATCGATATTGCATTTTTCGGACAAGCTTCCACACATCTATGTACCAAACAACCTCTACAAGCGGGTGTAACATACATACCTTCTGCAGGACATTCGTCGCACGCAATATCTATAACTTCAACCGAATTAGGATTTTCTTTATTTCCGCCCATCGCTAAAGTTATTCTTTCCTCTATAATCGCTCTATCTTTATAAACACAGCAACGTGCAATAGGCTTTGGACCAGGTGAGATTTTTTTAGGTATATCTTTATAGCAAGATGCTAAGTCGTCATCATAAGCTTTTTTTATAACCTCTTTCAAAACCTCATATTTTAGTTGCTGTACATAGGTATCAAATTTATTCATACTCATCATCCCTTTAATAATATTTAACATTTATTCTTTTTCCCATAGACTTAAGATTTTCTGAAAGTTTTTCTACTAACTTAAACTTCAAAGTACTATCTATAGGAAGTCCACTATGTGCTTCGTTTACAGCTTGACCAACAAAAAAGTTTACATCAGTTGCTTGTTCAAACAAAAAGTTAGCAAGTTGCGAAGCTCCATCTTTTCCTAAAAAGTTTTTAGGATAATCACTATCTATTCTTAAATATTCTTCTGAAAGTTCAATTAATTTTCGAAGTGTTAAAACACCTTCTGTCGTTAAATCAATTCCTTTAATATAACCAATAGGTGGAATTTCTTGGTCAATATAATTAATATCTGTTTCAACTTCTTCATGCAAATAATTTGCAACTATTTGAGAAGTTGTTCCACCGCATACAATTCTGATTCCGTCATTTCTTAAAAAGTCTTCTATATATCTATCACAGTCTTCTCTTTTTACAGGTGGACCTATCATAATATTTACAGTACTTTCTTTTCTTATTTTAATAGCAGCAACAGTTGTATCATCGCCAGGCTCTTCCATATATAAAGCCTCACTTGCACTTGCCAAAACATTTGCAATACAACGTGCCGACATATCTGTGCTTGTATTTTTCACAAGATAATCTATAATATCTTCTCTTTGCCAGCCTAAATTTAAAGTTTTACCGATTCCTGCATGTGGCACACCATCTGACATTAAGATAATTACATCTTGATCTTTCAAATCTAATTTTGTTTTATATATTTTTTTATTTAGGATATTTAGTTCTTCTCTTTCCAATTCCTTTGGTACACCATTACTCATAAAAATACATACCGGATTATCAAATTCAAACATATATCCTTTTCCATCATTGTTAATATGTATAGCAGAAAAAGTAGAATACGCAACTCCTCTTTCCTTACATACAGGTAAGGTTTGCACAATAGTTTCGACACATTCTTCCATTGGAATATTATTAGAAACCATCGTACTTAAAATCTTAGAAGTTAATGTTGCTAAAATATTTGCTTTAACTCCACTTCCAAGTCCATCTGCTAAAACAAGAGTTGTATAATCATTTTTCTTTACGATAGATACCATATCCCCACATAGTTCTTCGCCATACTTATTAAATGATGTATAACCATATTCAAGAAAAAGTCCCATTATTTTTCTCCCTCATTATCAGCATTTAAAGTGTTTCTCAAATTTACTAAAGCTACTTTTGCTTCTGCTGTAGTTTCTCCAAGAAGTGATGCAATCTCTTGTGCAACTCGCATTTGTTTTTTTATAACTTCATCTGTAGCAGCTATAGTCTCAAGTTTTACTTCTTGTAATTTATCTTCATAATTTACTTTGTCTGTTATATCTTTCATTATTGCAAATATCATGTTGTGATCTTTCATATAATTTATAGATAACTCTATGTAAGAATTTGTCTTCTCTATTTTTATCCTTTTAGAAGATATATTTTTTTGTTTAGCTAAAGCTTCTATAAAATCAACATTATCTTCTAAGCAATCCAATATACTTGTAGAGTTTGGCTTAAAACGTTTTATGCCAAGCAAAATTTTAGCTTTATGATTTATATCAGTTATATTAAATGCAGTATCAATAACAACAATTCCATTTGGGCTGTTTTGAATTATTTCATTTGAAATACTTTCAGCACGTTCCCTCATATATGGCAAACACATTTCTACATCTGCATAGCCATTTATAACAGCCCAAGCTTTTTCACGACAAGTAGAATATCCACACGCACCACAATTCAATTCATCTTCTTTAGTGTATTTACCAGTCTTTTCTAGTACTTCTCTTATTTGTTCTTCAGTAGGCTCAATATCTTTTAAATTGCATTTTTTATGATTACAAGTTATATCAACACTTTCCAATTTAGTCATCGCATTTTTTTCATTTGTACCAGAATTATCTTTTACATAGTTACGAATTTTAGCATTTGCAATTATAGCTATATTATCTTTATTTAAACTACACGGACCATTAATACAAGCAGACTCACAAGAATTTAATTCCAAGAAAACATTTTCTAAATCATCAATTTTTTGAAGAGCCTCTTTACACTTTTCAACTCCGTCCATTGCAATATATTCATACCCATCTGCTAGCTCTTCAAAAGATTTTATTATTCCTCTACTTATAGGGAAAAATCTTTCACGATTCCAACTAACTTCTTCTGCTGCATCTATTTCTTGCAAATCTATTTCGTTTTCTTTTAAAAGTTCAATTAATTCTTCAAAAGTTAAAACATTATCTATAAGACCAGATTCTCTACATTCCTTTTTCTTTGCAATACATGGTCCAATAAAAACAATCTTTGCATCAGGATTTTCTTTTTTCAAAACCTTTGCATGAGCAATAACTGGTGAATCAACTGGTGCTAAATACTTGAGTGCATTAGGATAATATAAACTAATCAAAGTGTTTACTGCAGGACAACATGAAGTTATAAAATTTTTATATTTTTTTTCTTTCAATAACTTTTCATATTCATCTATAACAAGTTCAGCACCTCTTGCCGTTTCTTCTGCAAACTCAAAGCCAACCTTTTTTAGTGCACTATTAATTGTAGCAAAATTTTTAAGATTAAAGCTTGATATAAATGATGGCGCAACACTTGCAATAACTTTATTATTTTTCAAAAGATTTTTTACATCATCTAATTCTGTATGAACCTTTTTCGCATTTTGAGGACAAATAAGAGTACATCTGCCACACAAAATGCATCTATCTTCTATAACCTTGGCCTGGTTTTCTTCAATCTTAATAGCCTTTACAGGACAGTTTTTCAAACACTTATAGCAGTTTTTGCATTTTGCCTCTTTAAAATCCAAATACTTTAACATATTAAAAACCCCTTTTTATAATTTAGTAATTATCTGCTCATTAAAAACATTTTCAATATTAGTAGGATTAACATCATAAAGTGGTTCACCGTCAATATTCATGGCAACCCCATGAGAACAATTGCCTAAACAAAAACTGGCTTTTAATTCAATCTTGTCCTCAAGCTTTTTTTCTTCAATCATCTCTTTAAGCTTTTGTATAACATCATAAGACCCTTTTAAATGACATGAACTACCAACACAAACATTAATTATCATAATAAACACTCCTTCTAAAAAGTTAAGAATTAGTAAGAATTAGGGACGGTAAGAATTAGGGACGGAGGAAAATTCTCATTTTTAAGAATTAGGGACGGAGGAAAATTCTCATTTTTGAGAATTAGGGACACTCCTTGCCTAACTCCGCATAAACATTTACAAAATTTTTATCTACCGTTAATTAACCTATATAAACAAAATTAATTCTTAACTTTATAAATTTTATTTTTTCTTTAATTGTTTTAATAATATCAGCAAAGATGCCGACAAATCTTCATTTTTTATAACAACATCTTCTGGTACTTTTAAACTTACCGGTGCAAAATTCCAAATTGCTTTTATTCCGGAATTCACAAGTGCATCGCAAACTTCTTGTGCAACATCTTTTGGAACAGTTATTATAGCTATACGAATATTCATCCTCTTTATTAAGTTTTTCATCTTACTTACATGAAAAATTTTTTTACCATCACACTTAGATTTATCAATATCAAAAGCCATCAAAACATTAACGTTATTTTCAAATCCATTATAATTCATCAATGCTTTACCAAGCTTTCCGGCTCCTATAACAATTGCATCTGTAGTATTATTTAAATTCAAAAAATCTTCCATATCTAAAATCAAATTATCAATACAAAAACCTTTACCGGGTATACCGTTAGAAGTACTAATCAAAGCTAAATCTTTTCGCACTTGTATTGGACTTAAATCCAGTTCTTCTGCTATTTTAGTAGAAGAGCCATACATCAAACCAGCATTTTTTTCTTCCTTTAAAATTCTTAAATAACTAGGAAGCCTTTTTAAACTAGCTTGCGAAATATGTACACTATTTTCCATCTCAGCCCTCCTCGATATATTTTTATCGATTTAATGTTACCATACCTAAAATTGAAATTCAACACCTTTCGACGATATTTGCAGATGAAATTTTTGTAAAAAAAAGTAAGTAATAAGATTTAATAATAATAATTAACAATTTTACATAAAAATAAAAACGACACGGTTATATTTACCATGTCGTTTCTGTTTCTCTATTTAATTTTAACGCCAATCAAATACATCAAATCCACTGCTTGATATATATCTATAATAGCTCCTTTTATATCTTCTAATCCAATGCTTATTCCTAAAATATCGCATTCTGATATATCTATTCCTTTTAATGAAGTATTAAAAACTTGTGCTTCTTGTAAATTAACTTTTTGGAAATAAACTTCCTTTAAAGTTGTCTCTGAAAAGTATGAATTTTTTAATGTTGTATTTTTAAAAAGTACTCTTTCTAAACTTGCCATTGATAAATTTATATAGTCTGCATTTGCCTCTATTATTCCAACATTATAAAATCTAGCATCAGTAAAATCAGAACCAGCAATTTTGCAATTATTAAATTCACACCTAATAAAATTTGATTCTAAGAATTTAGTGTTAGAAAAATTGCAATTTGTGAATATAACATCACTAAATGTAGTCTTCTCTAGTTTGCCTTGCTCCATATTAATATTAGTAAATTTACAATATTCAAATGTAATATCAAATAATTTAACATTTGCTACAGTTTCATCAGTAAAAGAAATCTTAGAAAAAACATCTTTTTCTGCATTTTTACTAATTTCATCAATAAAACTAGCTTCTGTTAGATTTTTCAAAAAAATTTCTTGCGGTTTTAATATATTCAAATTATTACTTACCTCTTTCTATTTTGTTTTGCTATCTCTTTAAATTTGTTTCTTTTTTCCCTTAAGTAGCTTTCACTATCACTATTATACCTTGCTTCGTTTTTTAATTTCATATAGGCATTATATCTTTCTTCAGATAATTCACCATTTTTGATAGCTTCTAGCACCTTACACCCTGGCTCGCTCGTATGAGTACAATCTGAAAATTTACACGTTCCAAAATATTTTTCTACATCTTGAAACGTTTTGTCTATGCCATCATCGCAATTCCACATTCCAAGCTCACGCATTCCAGGAGTATCTATAACCATTGCACCTGTTGGTAACATTAAAAGTTGTCTATTAGTTGTAGTATGTCTGCCTTTGGAATCATCTTCTCGTATCTCGCTCGTTTTCATTACATCCTTACCAATCAAAGTATTTACGAGTGTAGATTTTCCAACGCCAGAAGATCCTAAAAATACAAGAGTATTCCCTTTTTTAAAGTACTTTTGTAGTTTTTCTAAACCAATTTTTGCCTTACAACTTATAGCATACACATCCACACCTATTGCAACACTTTCAATCTCGGAGATATAACTTTCCACATCATCCACTAAATCGCACTTAGTAAGTACTATAACTGGAATCGCTCCTGATTCCCAAGCAAGTGTGAGATATCTTTCAATTCGTCTTATATTAAAATTATCATTCAAAGACTGCATAATAAAAACATAATCAAAATTAGCAGCAACTAACTGCTCATGTTGTGTATGCATTTCGTGATTTCTGTCAGCTGAAGAAGAGGCTCTTGAAAAAGAACTATCCCTTTTTAGTGTCTCTATAATCTGACTATCTCCCATGCTATTCCACTCAATCATAACAAAATCACCTATCGTAGGATATATTGCATTTGGATTGTCATAGAAACTACCTTTCTTTAATCTTGCAAATCCTTTCCCTTTATCACTCACAATTTCATATCTATCTCGATAAGTAGTAATTATTCTTGCTGGAATTCCATTTATTTTTCCTGCTATTTTTTCTTCTTTTAAGCCATAATCTTTTATATTCAATTTAATCCCTCCTAATAATCTTTATTAAAAGATTATTGCGAGTTCCAATTTACCATTAAACAAAAAACGCCTCCTAACTGTTTTTCAACCTTTTTCAAATAATATTAAAATTATACATCATATTATTATATAAGAAAAGAGAACAAGCAAATTTTACTTATTCTCTGGTTTGATATATGTTTATCTTCTTCAACAATATTTATTCTTTTGAATACACATATAATAACAATTTTTTATCTATTTACTTTTGATAATACTATCATAAATAAAATTTGATATATTTGCTATGAATATGAACTTATTGCACAGTACTACTATTGTTTATCAATAAAACACTATATTCAAACAAAACATCTTGATTATTAAATTTCATATACTTTCCCAATATTTTAGGCGATATATATCTAGTGTCTACAACTGTTACAGTCGAATAATTTTGAACTAATAACGGTGTTAAACTACTTCCATAAGAATCTCTAAATATTATTAGCTCTTTATTTGTCGTAGCATTTGGATTTTCTATTTTAAGTAGTGCTGCTGCACCAGATAAAAATATATCATATTTATCATAAGCCTTAAGTTTATTCATATCATATATTTTTGTTTGTACATTTTTTTCGTAATTATACACAGTGCATTCTTCTAAAATTTTGTTAGTTAGTATCCTAAGTGTATCGCCACTAGTCTGAATTGGATATTGTCCAGCATATACACCTTTGAAATCTATAATTTTCTTTTCTTCATATTCATTAGACAAATTCATATCCATCTTTTCAGCAATCTTTTGTACAACCTTTTGAAGTTTTTCTTGTTTCCAATGTGAGTCTGTTATGTAATACGAATCTAAATCTAAGTCATCGAAAATATCTATATACTCAGCCCAACTTAAACCATCTTGCATCAAGCTCTTTAATTTTTCATAGTCAAGACGCATATTATCTCCATTTACAAAATAATTTTTATCTGGCACTATTGTGTAATAAGTTTTATTATTTGCAGTTAAATATTTTTCTTTTATATTATTGATCTTCTTTGTTAAGCTTATAACAGATTGTTCATTTAAAGGATATGTTTGTTCTATAAGTACTCCATCTTTCACATAAATATTGTTATAGTCCTTTTTTCCAAATAAATCTTTTTCAACTAAAACTTTTGTTTTTCTAAATGTTTCTCTTTCGATAAACTGGTCAGTCACATATTTATCAAATTTTTCGAAAAACTTTCCACTTGTTAAATTTGCAAAAGTAAACTCTGGAAATTGCTCTAATTTTCTTCTTTCAGATATAGACACTACTGTATCTTCTTTTAACACGTTTACTGCAAGCATTCCAACAATTAGTATTATAAAAATAAGGGAAACTATAATATTTTTCAAATTATCGTTCATATCTTTCCCTCCTTAAAATCTAAAATATAAAAATGGATTGTACGAATTATCCACTAAATATGCTGTAACAATAAATATAATTGCTACTACAAATATTGGTTCTAATATATTGATTATATTTTTACACACAATATTTTCTTTTAATTTATCAATCATATTTTTCATAAGTGGTGTTGCACCAATTATTGCAATAATTAAAGTTACTGCATAGTTTTTCAAACAGTATAATGTATATTTATTAGAAAATGTGGCAACATTTATACCAAAAAGTCCACCTATGTTTTTAATTGCTATGCTCATATCTTCAGAATTAAAAATCACAAAGCTTATCATAACAAAAAATAGCACGTATATACTCTTTACAGAACTCGGTAACTTTTCCATCTTCTTTGCCAAGAAAAACTTTTCAACAATAAGAAGTACTCCAAACATTAAACCCCAAACTATAAAATTCCAACTAGCTCCATGCCAGATTCCAGTAAGCAGCCAAACTACAAATATATTTCTTATTTGTTTTAAAGTTCCTTTTCTGTTTCCACCTAGAGGAATATACACATAGTCTCTAAACCATGAGCCAAGAGAAATATGCCATCTTCTCCAAAACTCAGTTATACTTTTTGATATGTATGGATAATCAAAATTCTCCAAGAAATGAAATCCAAATATTCTTCCAAGTCCTATAGCCATATCTGAATAAGCAGAAAAGTCAAAGTAAATTTGTAGCATATAACTTATTGCAAATATCCAATAAAAAAGTACACTCTTTTCATCAGTTGCTCCAAATTTTTCACAAAGTTCTCCAAGCATATTTGCAATTAAAACCTTTTTGCCAAGACCTATAACAAATCTTCTTACACCATAAGAAAAATCTTCAATAGTAGTTTTTCTATTGCCTAATTCTTCTTCAACAGTTTCATACCTAACTATTGGTCCAGCAATTAATTGTGGGAATAACATTACGTAAGTCGCAAGTCTTATAGGATTTTTTTGTACATTTACTTTACCTTTATATACATCAATTACGTAGCTTAAAATTTGAAATGTATAAAAAGAAATTCCTATTGGAAGTGCAAGTCGCAAAAGCTGTATATTTGCACCTGTTACGCTATTAACATTACTAATTATAAAGTCTGTATATTTAAATATACAAAGTAAAGCTATGTGAATACCAACTGTCACAACCATTATGCTTTTCTTTTTATATTTATTTATTAAAAGACCACCTATATAAGCAACTAAAATTTCTGCAAGCATTAAAATAATGTACTTTGGCTCTCCATAATAATAGAAAAACAAAGATGCAAAGAAAAGTACAACATTTCTGCATTTTTTAGGTAAAGTAAAATATAATATTAAAACTATAGGCAAAAAATAATACAAAAAGCTAATACTTGTAAATAACATTTCTTCCTCCTACGCCACTTAAATTTAACCGATATTTAAGTAAGGACGGAGATAAGCGACTCTAAAAATCGTCGTTCTTTCTCCGTCCTCTATCAGCCACAATTTTATTGTAATATTATCATTACTGGTACTTGATTATTTTAAATTTCCACTTGCCTCTGTTGTCACTTCATTATTTTCGTCATCTACTACTGGAGGTACAACCGAATCTGTTCCATCCAATATTGGTGATACTGGAGAAACTGAATTGCCAATTATTTCCGGAGGTAATTCATAATCTGTATCCTCTGATTTTTCTAACTCTTTTCCAATTTTATTTTCTACTTGCTCTTTAAAAGAATCATAAACTAGTTTTGCCCAATCTTCATCTGACATTACCATAAATATTACATTGCCAGAATTTGTAACATAAACCTTTTCAGCAGAAACACAAATCCATTTATTCATATCAATATTGTCCAACATTTCTTGTTTCATACTTTCTATATCTGCACCATTTTTTACTTTTACCATAACTGCTTCATAAGCCTGTGCACTCATAAAAGGCATAGAAACTACTATTGCTTCAACATCTTTATTAGATTTTAATCCCGTATAATTCGTTACTTCCATCGCATCCGATACATCTATTATATCTGTATCGACTTTTGGTAATTGTTCTTCAATTTTTTTATAAATTTTACCAAAAAAATCCTTCATATCCTTTGCTGTCTCGAGTTTTATTCCTTGATTTCCATCATCTTGATTTGAAAAATACACTCCAACACCTACTAATGCGATAATAATTACCGCAACTATTGCCCAAATAATACCTTTTTTCATTAATATCATCCTTTCATTTTTTATTTTAAATATGTATCTATAGTATTAGTAGTTTTAAAGTCTAAAAAGTCTCACATATTTTTATTTTTCTTACTAATCATAGAATAACATATTATTTCCGTTTTTTCAAAGGCTAGTTTATGGTAAATTTAAATTTATAAACTAGTCAAATTTTGTTTGCCAATTACTATCATTTAAAGCTCTAAAACACATTTCAATTTGCTCCATACTCGTTTTTTCATTAGCCAAATTTTGTGGTATTTCATCTAAAGAAAAATATTTGATCTCCGTTGTTTCCGTATTTTCTTTAAACTCTCCGCCAAGCAATTCACACAAAACAAAAACTTTACAAATGCCATAAGCATAAGATGGTGTATTGTGTTGATTTCTATCTTGAATTGCAATAATCTTTTGATTTCTTACATCCAAACCAGTTTCCTCTTTTACTTCTTTAATCGTGTTCGAACCAACTGATTCAAGCACGTCTACCCAGCCGCCAGGAAGAGCCCAAGTACCATTATTTTCATGAACTAAAAGAATTTTCCCATCTTTAAAAATTGCAGCCCTTGTATCTAATTTTGGAGTCTGATAGCCTTTCTCATTACAAAACAAATCCTTAACCTTATCGACAGGTATATCCGTTTTTTCAGCAAGCATTTCAGCAGAAATTTCTCTTAGTCTTTCAAACCTTTCCTTGTCATATACATCCTTTGTGTAAGTCAATCCATTTTGTGCCAAAGCTTGTATTTCAATAGCCCATTTTAACCAATTTTCCATACACATTCTCCTTTTTTTATATTTTAATTATTGTATGAATATCACCATTTCCATCTTTCATAACACAAGTCTTTCCATCAAAAAATAAATACAACTTTTCGCCAAGCACAGTTTGCTTTTTATAATGTATTTCAATTTCATTTATAGAAATATCTTCAGGCAAGATCTCCTCAAAAAACTCAACATACTTTGCGTTATTAACATGATGATTAGTATCGATGTCCCTTTTAGTTGTAGTTATTTCATAACATTCACCACTAACATCTTCATCTCTAACGCGAGAAATCCCTTCGTCCAAAGCATTTCTTTCTATAACACCATATTTGTCCATCATTTCTGCAGGTAACCTAAGAGGCTTCTTTTCAACCAAATCATATAAAATCCAATTAGAAGTTGCAATCAATAAAGTTTCACCAGCATCATTTAAAATCTCAAAATCTCTAAACGCATGAAGCCCTTTAAAACCTTTGCTCCAAGTCCTTATTTCTATATTTTCATCAGCTACCGGATACCTTAAAATCTTAATCTTCCAAGCCAAAACAAGCCAACCTTGCTTTAAATCCATCATTTCACTAGTACCATAACCAATAGATTTAGAGTGCCACGTTGCAATATTTTGTAACATATCTATAATCCTAGATATTTTCATCTTATTATTTTGATCAACATCACTATATCCCACAAGATATTTATGTGCATAATGATACATACTATTACCTCCCAATTACTAGTAAAGTTTATCATACCAATTTAACTAATTCAAGTCCGAACAGCATTATGCCTACTATATTATTAAATTACTTTTTTCATCAATATATGCCATTAAAATCTATGTTACCATTTGCATATCCATTATATATATCAAACTGTACTTTTTTAAACTCCTTTAGTATATATGAATTTACCCTAGCATCCGCACTTTTTATTTTCATATACGCACTATATATAATTTCATATATTTCTTCTTTCGTTTTTCCATTAAATTTACTCAATATATAATTCTTATTAGCCCTAATCATTTCAAAATTAGCATCCATTTAACTCATCTCTTATTTTATGTACCACCTTTCCAAATCAAATTACAGACTTGAAATTTTGCCAATTTTGTGGCAATATAAAGACAGAAAAGAGAGAAAAATTTTAAAAATTTTCTCTCTTTTCTATTATTTTAATTTAAAAATTTATGCCTTCATAATTTTTAGTAACAACTATTATCTTTATTCTGCTAAATGTAGCACATTTATTAGCAATAACCAGCTCATACCGTAATAAGTAAGAACCGCAACCAAGTCATTAACTGTAGATATTAATGGACCAGATGCAACTGCCGGGTCTACCTTTAATTTCTTTAGTGTTAATGGTACTAACGTACCAACAGCACTAGAAATAACCATTGCTACAAGCAAAGATATTCCAACACATCCAGAAACAGCAAAAGAAAATTCAGCTGTCTTTCCTTTAAATAAAAGTATATACAATCCCACAAAAATTGTTGATATAATTCCAATTATTACACCATTTGCAAAACCAACTTTTACCTCTTTGCCAACTAACTTCATCTTTTGCTTAGAAGTAATCGACTGATCCATCAAAACCCTTATTGTAACAGCAAGTGATTGAGTACCAACGTTACCTGCCATGCCAAGTATTAACGATTGAAAGGCTATTATAAGACTTAACTTAGAAACAACACTTTCAAAAGCCCCAACAACAGTCGAAACAATCATTCCAAGACCAAGCAAAACCAAAAGCCAAGGGGTTCTTTTCTTCATACTTTCCTTAAGTGGCTCTTTCAAATCTTCCTCAGCAGCTAAACCAGCAAATCTTACATAGTCTTCACCAAGTTCATCATCAAAAACCTCAATAATGCTTTGAAGTGTTATTACCCCCAATATATGATTACCATTATCCAAAACCGGTATAATATTTTCAGAATACTCCTTTAACTTTTCAAGACAACTATCTATACTTTCATTTGCATAAACATAAGGAAACGACGTACTAATAAGATTCTCAAGAGGTTCTTCTTTCCTTGCTATAATCAAATCCTTTAAGTCGATTGCACCATAAAAAGTATTATTATCGCCAGTTACAAAAATCGTTGAAATATTGTCATTTTTAGCAGCCTGCTCTATAAGCGAAGACATCGCTTGTTTAACTGTATAATTATCTGGTATAGAAACATAATTTGCAGTCATTTTACTACCAATCTCATCTTCATCAAAAGAAGCCGTCAACTCAATCTGTCTTTTTACATCATTATCAAGCAAATCTATAATATGACGCCTTTTCTCCCTTGGCAATTCAGACAAAATAGAAACAGCCGAATCAGTCTCCATTTCCGAAATAATCGTAATAGCCTTCTTCATATCCATCTCATCAAGATACTTTGCAGCTTCATCTTCCTCAATATATTCAAACGTCCCCGAAAGCATCTCAATATCAAGCACCCTATACAATTTTTTTCGTTCATCAGACGTAAGCTTATCCATAACCTCTGCAATATCATACTCATGATAATCACTCAGCTTATCCTGCATCGCTTTCGGAGAATAACTTCCTTTAATTATTGAAATAATTTCATTTTCATAATTGGGCTTTTGAGTTTGCTTGGTGCTATTATCAAATTCGTTTAAAATTTCTTTATCCATTTTATTAATCTCCTTTCCAATGCTTTCAAGTGAAATTTTATGATATTTTTTGCTTTTTGGCAAATTTTTAAACATATTTTCGCTTTTTACCACAATTCTCTTATATTTTACCACTTTTCGACCAAAATGTTAATACTTTCAAGACATTTTATTAAGCCTATTAATCCCCAACTATTCCTCTATCTATAAAGGCCGGAGATATATTAAAATTTTTGAACAACGGTTTGGTGTGGCGAGGGTTCAAAAATTTTAATATATCTCCGGCCACCTCTATATAAAAATAAAGAGCTCCCCCTAATCTTTATTAAAATTTGAGCAACAGTTTGAAGTATTGAGGATTCAAAATTTTAATATATCTCCGGCCACCACTCTATAAAAATAAAAAGGTTAATAAAAGAATTCCCCCACGCAATTCTTATCTTGTTTTTTACGAAAGTTAGGTATATAATAACACATATTTATTTAGGAGGGATTCACATGAAAAGAATATCAATATCTGAATTATACAAAGATCCAAGTAAATTTGAAAACCAAGAAGTATATATTGCAGGATGGGTTAAAACAACTAGAGGTTCTAAAACATTTGGATTTATAGAATTAAACGATGGTTCATTTTTCAAAAATGTACAAATTGTTTACGAAGACAAATTAGATAATTTCGAAGAACTAACAAAACTAACAATCAGCTCTTCACTTAGAGTTACAGGAACTCTTGTGCTTACACCAGAAGCAAAACAACCTTTTGAAATAAAAGCAACAAACATTCAAATCGAATGCTTATCGCCTGTTACTTACCCACTTCAAAAGAAAGGACATACAGTTGAATTTCTAAGAGAATATGCTTACCTAAGACCAAGAACAAACCTATTCAATGCTGTATTTAGAGTTAGAAGCATGGCAGCTCGTGCAATCCATAACTATTTCCAAGAAAGAGGTTATGTATATGTACACACCCCACTTATAACAGCAAACGATGGCGAAGGTGCTGGAGAAATGTTCCAAGTAACAACACTTGATTTAGACAGAATCGCTAAATCAGGAAAAGTAGAATACGACAAAGACTTCTTTGGGAAACACGTTGGACTAACTGTTACAGGTCAATTAGAAGGCGAAACATTTGCTATGGCCTATGGTAAAATCTACACATTCGGTCCTACATTCAGAGCAGAAAATTCAAACACAAAAACACACGCATCAGAATTTTGGATGATTGAACCGGAAATTGCATTCTGCGATTTAGATGAACTAATGGACGTTGAAGAAGATATGCTTAAATACATCGTTAAATACGTGCTAGACAACCTACCAGAAGAAATGGAATTCTTAAACAAATTCGTTGCACCAGGACTTTTAGACAAACTAAATAAACTACTAAACAGCAAATTTACAAGAATAACACATGAAGATGTAATCACAATCTTAAAAGAAGCAAACGTTGAATGGGAATTCAAACCAGAATACGGCGAAGATATCGCTAAAGAACATGAAAAATACATTACAGAACACTTTAATGGTCCAGTATTCATCACAAACTGGCCTAAAGATATAAAAGCATTTTATATGAAACAAAATCCAGACGGAAAAACAGTTGCAGCAGTTGACCTAGAAGTTCCTGGCGCTGGTGAACTTATGGGTGGAAGCCAAAGAGAAGAAGATTACAACAAACTATTAAATCGTATGAACGAACTTGGAATGTCTACAAAAGGATTAGAATGGTATCTAGAACTTAGAAAATACGGAAGCTGCGTACACTCTGGCTTTGGTATGGGATTTGAAAGATTACTTATATACCTAACAGGTGTAGAAAATATAAGAGATGTTATCCCTTACCCAAGAACACCTAAGAACTGTGAATTTTAAAAAACATTTTATATTTGACTAATATAAAAAACTGCATATAATTTTGTGACTCTGGACATTTGGATAATACTTTTTTGTTGCAATTTTTGTCAAGGTGGAGATGGCGCCAGCCATACTACCTTGACAAACCTTGCTACTAAAAGTTTTATCAAAACGTCCAGAGTCACAAAATTATATGCAGTTTTTCTTTCTCACTCGCTATCAGAATATACAAGCATAAATTCATTATACCCTTTTCCAAACTTACCAGCCATATAATCAATCCAAGACTGCCTATCTGCTTCGGATATAAAACACTCATTAGGTAAATCAAATTTAAAGTCATACGCAGTGAAAACAATCTTATTCACACTAATCGGTCCAATATATAAAGAGTCTGCCCAAAAAGGATTCTTGACAAAGCTAAAAGGTTTCCTAATTACGAAATCAATACCATATCTCGAATTAATACCTACCTTAGTAATTCTACCACACCTCAAATTAAGCTCATTCTCAACAAACTCCCTAACATCCTTGCACGTAAGCTTAGAAGCATACTTCGTAGAAATCCCAGTATCCCAAAACATCCTAGCTTCGGACTCGTCATTTCTCATGGCGGTCCTCCTCCTTTCTTTAATCACCAAATTATTGATAATCCAACTTACCCACATCTAGTCACGGAACTAATTATACGAAAAATAAGTAGTAATGTCAATTAAATTATTGCAATATTATGTAAATCGTGTTATAATAACTGCGTACCTAATTTACATACTTTATTAAAGGAGGGTGTTCGTGTGACTAATCGGATCGACTATTCGAGCTTTACCCGTGAGGAATTTCTCAGCCTGATTACTTTGAAATACGATCCTGAGTTGCTTACTCGTAAAGATTGTGAGAACCTTTCTCGCATCTACATCGATTTTGCAGACATTTCAAAGGAGGATTTGATGAATATGGCCATTTCTCGATCGTTTGAACTCGTTACTACCCCGAAGATGTCCGACGATGAATTCGAAAATGCCCTGCGTTCTATTTCAATTGTCGAAAATAACGTATCGCCTATAAAAGACCGTTCGAAGCGACGCTTTAACAGAAGAATGGCACGTAAGTATCATCTCGTAAAACCCGATTGCGACTGGGTAGAAAAACGTATTAATCAGAAAATCAAGCCAACTACTAAAAGCACAAAGAAGCAATATTGGCAATATCGAATCAAGACAAACGAAAAACAGGTCACTGCCAATGTAAAAGCTACCTTTTTCGACTCTCGCATCAAACGTACAAAACACCACGAGAACAATGACTACTACGACCAGATGAATCTTCTAAACGAATAAAAGATAATTTAAAACCAGGTTTGACAATTGACAAACCTGGTTTTTTCTTTAATCAGAAGCTAATATAAGTTCTTTACGATTTATATCAAAATCTTCTATTTTCTGCACATATAAATCAATAGCCTCCACTAAACTATTTGGATTTACATTATTCACACTACCTGCTGTAACGTGAAAAACACATACATTTTGCTTAATTTCAAAATCAATAATATTTTTCTTTATATCGACCTTTTCTGTGTTTTTTCCACTCTTAGAAGTCTTATCTAATAAAATCTCATCTTGCATAAACAAATCATTTATTTTATTAAAATCAATTTCATCCCTAATCTTAATTTCATAAACTGCTTCTTTAACGAGCGACATAAGACTTTTTTTAGTATCTTCAGGATAAAAAGCTGAAACAACCTTAAAGCCTTTTGGCAAAACAGAATTAAGTTCACCAATGAACATATCTATATTCATTTTATCAGTTAACTCTAAATCAAAATATTCCGAATCACTAGTAACACCAACACCTAAAGGAAGTGCAAAAGATATTTTTATTCTAGGATTAAAACCTTTTGAATATTCTAGAGGTATTATCGTTCTCTTTAAGCATCTCATAAATGTACGCATTGTATCTAAATGGCCAACATATTTTACCTCTTCTTTTTTCTTATACTTAACACGTATTATATACATACTTCAAACTCCTTAATTAAAAAACTATAATTACACAAACAGATTATTCTATCTTTCAAAGCAAACACCACAGCCAGCAGATGCTGCGCCACAGCCACTGCAAGCCTTTCTACAGTTAGGTGTAACCTTTTCATTCATGGCATTTTTATATTCCCTCTTTAAAAATTCCTTAGAAACTAAAATATCCAAATGATTCCAAGGTAAATTTTCATCTATGTTCATTTGTCTTTCAGAATAATATTTATAATCAATTCCTGTATTCTCAAAAGCTTTCATCCAAGTATCGTAATTAAAGAATTCTCTCCAACTATCGAATTTTGCACCAAGTTTCCAAGCTTCATATATCGCCTTGCAAACTCTTCTATCTCCTTTTGCAATAATTGCTTCTAATACACTAATTTCCGGCTCATGCCAATTAAATTTAACAGCTTTATTTGTAAGATGCGATTTTAAATAATTTTGCTTTTCAATAATTGTTTTTATATCATTTTGACCACACCATTGAAAAGCCGTAAAAGGCTTTGGTACAAATGTAGAAGCACTGACCGTAACAGATAATCCCTTAGCTCTTTCTGCTTTTGGTATCTCATAATAAGTATCTACTATTTTATTTGCCAAATCAACTATACCTTGTAAATCATCATACGTTTCAGTAGGAAGCCCTATCATAAAATAAAGCTTTATTGTACTCCATCCGCTTTTAAAAGCAAACCTACAAGCATTTATAATCTCTTCTTCTGTCAAACCCTTATTTATAACATCTCTAAGCCTTTGCGTTCCAGCTTCTGGTGCAATCGTAAAGCCACTCTTTCTAACTTGGCTTACCTCATCTAAAAGTTTTAAACTAATAGAATCAGTTCTAAGTGAAGGAAGTGAAATACTTACATTTCTAGGTTTAAATTTAGATATAAGATTTTGGGCAAGTTCATGAAACTCTGTATAATCACTTGTACTAAGAGATGTAAGAGATATTTCTTCATAACCTGTGTTATTAATCAAACTTTCAGCTAATTTTTCTAGTTTTTCTCTACTCTTTTCACGAACAGGTCTATATATATACCCAGCTTGACAAAATCTGCAGCCTCTTATACAACCCCTAAAAATCTCCAACATTACCCTATCATGAACAACATTAAGATAAGGAACGATCCATTTTTCTGGATATGTAAGAGTATCTAAATCTTTTATAATTCGTTTTCTAACTATTTGATTAGCAAACGAATTGTTAGGCACCAAACTATTAAACGTACCATCTTCGTTATATTTATCTTTATAAAACTTAGGAACATATACCCCTTCTATTTTAGAAACCAACTCTAAAAACTCATTCTTACTTTTTCCTTCATTTTTACATTTTATATATAAATCATTTACTTCCATATTCATTTCTTCGCCTTCACCAATAACAAAAAAATCAAAAAAATCAGCCATTGGCTCTGGATTATATGTACAAGGACCCCCAGCAAAAACAAGAGGGTCATTTTCTTCTCTTTCACTAGCTAAAACAGGTATACCACCCAAATCAAGCATATTTAAAACATTAGTATAGCTCATTTCATATTGCAAAGTGAAAGCCACAAAATCAAATTCATTAAGTGGAGTTTTTGTCTCCAAAGAAAATAATTTTAAGCCATTTTCCCTCATAAGCTTTTCCATATCAACCCAAGGTGCAAAAACACGTTCACAATAAGTATTTTCATCCCTATTATACAAATCATATAAAATCTTTAACCCTAAATGCGACATACCAATCTCATATACATCAGGAAAACAAAATGCAATACGTGACTTAATATCATTTAAATCTTTCCTACACATATTTATCTCTCCACCAGTATATCTTATAGGCTTATCAACCATTTTCAAAAATTTATCTAGCATATTTTAATACCTCCAAAACTACTATCATTATCCTTGCATATCAAGTTAATCATATAACAAACTTTCACACTAAAAAATGTAAAGCCTCATACATTTTCCTTTATTGTAGCAGATTCTCTAATTTTTTTCAATTCAATAATATACTCTTTAATTTTATCAATAACACTAAACAACTCCTTGCAAAAAAAATAAGATTTTTGTTCGCCTTTACTTTAATTTCATTCAATGCTATAATGCACTTGTTCAAGAAACTTTTAAGATGTAGTAAGATTTTATTCATCAAAAAGGAGGGAGTTTCGAATGTCAAACATGGCTTTATATCCCTGCCAGTTTCGCATTTACTCTATCAGATGTGGAGATGCTTCTCCTACTCATTGCAATGTAGTATTTGAAATCAAGTGCGAGAAATTTACTCTTCCTATGTTTGTTTCATTTTCATTTACTTCATTTGACATGATGACTATACATCTTAAGAACTTGGCTCGGACTTATAATATTTGCTCTATTGACCATCTATTTACCACATACTTTCCATCCACCCTCACTCTCGAAGAACGTTTCAACGCACCCGACATCTTTCGTAAACTCTCATTTAAGAACAATCTCACGTGGCCAGCCAGAGACAGCTTCGGTGTAATCTTGCTGGATTAACCAAAAGTGGACGAAAATTTTTCGTCCACTTTTTACTTTCATATGTAAGAATTCAGGCAAGAAGCAAAAAAACTGTGGATGAAAAGCATCAAGGTCTGATAATACTTTTAGTAGCAATTTTGTCAAGGTGGAGATGGCAAAGCCATACTACCTTGACAAAGCCTTGCGGATAAAAGTTTTATCAGACCTTGATGCTTTTCATCCACAGTTTTTTTTGCTTCTTGCCTGAATTCTTACACTTACTTACCCAAATTTTGACACCCCACCCAAAATATGCTATAATTTGTAAGCATTGTAGCAAACAATGAATATCATATTTTATGAAAGGAAGAACGACTTGTAATGAGTGAACTTTTAGATAAGGTAAATGACTTAGAAGACTTTAAATCTTTGCCAGTCAAAAAATTACCTACACTTGCTAGCGAAATACGTAAATTTCTAATCGAAAACGTTTCTAAAACAGGCGGTCACCTAGCACCCAACTTAGGAATAGTAGAACTTACGATGGCATTACACTACGTATTTAACTCGCCAGAAGACAAGATAATATTCGATGTCGGACATCAATGTTATGTTCACAAAATTTTGACTGGCAGAAAAAATAAATTTAACACACTTAGAAAACTAAATGGATTAAGTGGCTTTCCAAAAACACGTGAAAGCATTCATGATATTTTTAACACTGGACATAGCAGTACATCTATATCATCAGCTATCGGTGTTGCAACAGCAAACAAATTAAGTGGAAAAAACAATTATACAATAGCAGTTATTGGTGATGGTGCATTAACTGGTGGACTTGCTTTTGAAGGACTTAATAATGCACAAATTGAAGACACCAATTTAATCGTAATTTTAAATGATAATCAAATGTCAATCTCGCCTAGCGTCGGAAACCTTGCTAATCACTTGACAAAACTGCGTTCAAACAAATTTTATAGAAATGCTAAAAAATTTATTAAGTCACTTTTAATGTTAATACCTTTTGTGGGAAAATATATTTACAAAATATTAGATAAATTAAAAGACTTTTTAAAACATGCTTTGCTTCCTAGCAGTGTACTTTTTGAGCAATTTGGTTTTTCTTATTTGGGACCAATTGATGGTCATGATGTAAAAGAATTAATTACAATTTTAAATCGTGCAAAACTTGCAAGAAAACCAGTTTTAGTTCATGTTATAACTAAAAAAGGAAAAGGCTATAAGCCTGCTGAAATGGATCCAAATAAGTTTCATGGAGTTAGTAACTTCGATATTGAAACAGGAAAAACACCAGAAAATACTGGTACTTCTTATTCAAAATGTTTTGGTGATGAACTTTATAAAATAGCAGAAAAAAATGATAAAATTGTAGCAATAACTGCTGCAATGGCCTCTGGTACTGGACTTTCAACTTTTAGCAAACGTTTTCCTACAAGATTTTATGATGTTGGAATTGCTGAATCACATGCGGTTACATTTGCAGCTGGGCTTGCTTCTCAAGGATATGTTCCTGTGTTTGCCGTTTACTCTACTTTTTTACAAAGGGCTTATGACCAAATATTGCACGATGTTGCTTTGCAAAATGCTCATGTTATTTTTGCTATAGACCGTGCCGGAATAGTTGGTGCAGATGGAGAAACGCATCATGGTATATTTGATTTATCTTTTTTGTCGCATATACCCAATCTTACGATAATGGCTCCGAAAGATGGAAATGAGCTTAAGCAAATGCTTAATTTTGCTGTTTATGAAATGAATGGCCCTGTGGCTATACGTTATCCTAGAGGAAATATTGAAGATTCTTTTTTTACTGATGAAGATATTTCTCTTGGAAAAGCTGAAGTTTTAAAGGTTGGCACCGATATTTCTATAATTGCTCTTGGAAAAACTGTAAAAACTGCACTTGATGTTTCTAAGATTTTAGCATGTAAAAATGTTTCTGCTGAAGTAATAAATGCTAGATTTTTAAAACCATTAGATTCGATTACTATTCTTTCGTCTATTAGGAAAACTAAAAGGGTTATAACTATTGAGGATAATGTTATAGATGGGGGGCTGGCTACTGCGATTAAAGATTTGGTGGCTGATGAAAAGGATGTGACTGGGGATTATTTTGCTTATCCAGATGAATTTATAATTCATGGAAGTTGTGATGAGATTGAACGTATTTATGGGATGGATGCTGAAAGTATTTCAAAACAGGTTTTACGATAATATGTGGGTTTGAGCCCTAACATATGTGTGCCCTAACGTATACGACTATATGTTGTGGATTGGAGTGTGTGCCCGAACGTATGAAGATATATTAAATTTTTCGAGCCCTCAGCCACACCACACCGTTGCTCGAAAAATTTAATATATCTTCATACTTAGTAAATAACTGCCTCGTTTAGGAATTTTATGAGAAAAAGGGACGGAGGAAAATTCTCATTTTTGAGAAAAAGGGACGGACCTCAATAAAATAAGAAAAAGGGACGGAGGAAAATTCTCATTTTTGAGAAAAAGGGACGGTCCTTGATGAAATATAAACATTTAAAGAAAGACACGATAGGATGATTCTATCGTGTCTTTCTTTATCTAAATAATTTTAAAAACTTATATCTTCGCTTTTCTTGATATATTAAGTAATATTCCAACACAAAACATTAATATTATAAGTGCTGTTCCTCCATAGCTAAAGAATGGTAATGGTATTCCTGTTACTGGCATTGAAGAGGATACAACTGCTATGCTAAATACTGCTTGTATTCCTATCATTACTGTGATTCCTATTGCAAGCAATGAACCAAACAAGTCTGGTGCTTTTATTGAAATCATTACTCCTCTCCAAATGAAGATTGCAAATAACACCATTATTAGTAAGACTCCAAATAGTCCCATTTCTTCTGCCCAAATTGCAAAGATAAAGTCGTTATGTGGTTCTGGAATGTACATGTATTTTTGTGTGCTTTGCCCAAGTCCTACACCAAATAGTCCTCCAGAACATATTGCATATAAAGACTGAATTATCTGCCAACCGTTACCTAGGGGGTCTTGCCAAGGATCTATGAAAATGGTAACACGTTTCCATCTGTATTCTGAAGTTACTGATAGTATGTAACCAGCTACTGCTGCAATAGGTATGAATGGTAATATGTGTTTTAAATTAACTCCACCTACTAATAAAATTGCACCCGCTATAAATACTATAATTATTGTAGCACTCATGTGTGGCTCCATCATTAATAGAAAGCCTACTAATACAACTAATGCTAAGTACGGTAAAAGTCCTGTTAAGAATTTTTTTAGCCTGTCTGGATTACGTGAAATTAATGATGACATCAATATTATTAGCGCAACTTTCATGATTTCGGAGGGTTGAAATTGTATTCCAATTTTTATCCATCTTCTTGCATCATTTACTTTTATTCCAATTCCCGGAATAAGTACTACTATTAAAAGCACGAGTGCGACTGCAAATAATCCATAGGAAATTACTTTACTAGAATATATTTTGTAATCTATTCTTGAAGTCAAAAACATGACTACTATTCCAATTGCTGCGTAAAGCAATTGCTTTTTGAAGTAATAATAACTGTCACCTTCTGTTCTAAAAGCTGATGGTGCACTAGCACTAAGAACCATTATTACGCCAAGTGACAATAACACCAAGGTGACTATCGCAAGTGCTATATCAACATGATGTTTTTTATTTTTTTTAACAATTAATTGTTTTTCTTCAGCCATACAATTCCTCCGTGTCATGTGAAAATTATATAAACAATTTGAGCCAAACATTTTAAAACTTTTGATGTTAATTAATATCTGTTTTAGAACCTTAATTAACAGATATAATTTCTAACTTTTTATACTATAGCACACGAAATTGCAGCAAGCACTACTGTAATTATTGTGAATAATGCAACTATACTTGTTTCTTTCATTCCAGATAGTTCTAGATGATGATGTATCGGTGCCATTTTAAATAATCTCTTTCCTTTTGTAGCTTTAAAATAAACAACTTGTAAAATAACTGATAATGCTTCAATAACGCAAATGCCCGCAACAACAACTAGTATAAGTGGCATTTTAAGCATTATTGCAACACTACAAAATGCTCCTCCAAGTGCAAGTGAACCCGTGTCACCCATAAATACTTTTGCCGGATATCCATTAAATAATAAAAATCCTAGAGTCGAACCTGTTACTACAGCTGAAAATCCTGTAAGTGCTTTATCGCCTGCTATTATAGACATACAAGTGAAGAAAATCATAATTATAGTTGTAACACTTGCTGCTAAACCATCTAAGCCATCTGTTAGGTTTAAACTGTTTGTGCAGGCAAGTATAATAAATACACTAGAAGCTATATAGAGCCACTCTGGTAAAACGATATATTGCTTTAAAATAGGTATATATGTTTCTGTTCCGAAATCTATATGCACTAAATAAATCATAAATGCAACTGCTACAAAAATTAAGCCAAGCATCTTAAGTGATGGACTAAGTCCTTTTGGATTTTTTAAAACAAGTTTTATAAAATCATCAATAAAGCCAATCAGTCCATACCCTAAAGTAACAAATGTTACTGGCAAAATACTAGGATATTTAGTCGCTATAACTAAAGAGACTGCTAGTATAACCATAAGCATTATTATGCCTCCCATAGTGGGAGTACCACTTTTTTTTAGATGGCTCTGTGGTCCATCGTTTCTTACTACCTGACCGATTTTAAATTTTTTTAATATTGGTATTACTAAAAAGCCAAGTATTATTGTACCAAAAAAACCGGCCAATAAAGCTTCTATTTGAATTGTCATATTTAATTCCACCCCTATTTATTTTTACCACATATATAAATCTTCGTCTTTAACTTCTGGTAACTTTTTCAAAATATTAGCTATTACTTCTCTATCATCAAAATGATGTTTAACTCCATTTATTTCTTGATATGTTTCATGTCCTTTTCCTGCAACTAATACTAAATCATTCTTAGTTGCTTTACGAAGAGCATGCTCGATAGCTTTTTCTCTATCTACAATAATTTTATATTTACCTTTTGTCTTTTTTATTCCATCTTCTATTTGTTTTACTATTGCTTCTGGTTCTTCTGTTCTTGGATTATCTGTAGTGATAACTGTGTAACTTGCAAGTCTACCTGAGATTTCGCCCATCATTGGTCGCTTTGCAGTATCTCTGTCACCACCACATCCAAAAACGCAGATGACATTTCCTTTTGTATATGCCTTGCATGCTTTAATAATGTTTTCAAGACTATCCGGTGTATGAGCATAGTCAACAATTATTGTATAACCTCTCATATTTGGTACGATCTCTGAACGTCCTGGTACTTTTATATTTTCTAATGCAGATACAATATTTTCAACACTTGCTCCAAGTTTTATTGATACACAAATTGCAGCCAGTGCGTTATATACTGTGAATCTACCTGGTATGCTAACTCTTATTTTTTGTATCATTTTATTAAATGGTAATTTAAATTCTGAATAACTATTTGTTATTATAATATCTCTAGCAGAAACAAAAGGATTATTATCTATTCCATAAGTTGTTATTGGGCATGTAGCAAGTTTCATAAGTCTAGATGCATACATATCATCGCAATTAACAAACCCCTCTTTTGCAACTGTGAATAATTTTGCTTTTGCCTCTAAATAATTATCAAAAGTTTTATGAAAATCTAGATGATCTTGTGTTAAATTAGTAAAAATAGCATAATCAAATGTCATTCCTGCAACTCTTTGAAGTGCTAGAGAATGTGAAGAAACTTCCATTACAACAACATCGACTTTTTCATCTGCCATTCTTCTAAATAACTTTTGTAAATCAACACTTTCTGGTGTAGTTCTCTCTGTTGGGATTTCTTCATCACCGATAAAATTTGCTATAGTTCCAACTAATCCAACTTTCTTACCAGCTTTTTCTAAAATAGCTTTAATCATATAAGTAGTAGTTGTTTTACCTTTAGTTCCTGTAACACCAACTAATTTAAATTCTCTTGAAGGATGCGAGTAAAAATTGCAAGCAGTAAGTGCTAATAAATTTCTAGTATCTTTCGATATAACAACATTAACGTTTTCTGGTATACTTTCGACATCATACATACCATCTTCAATGGCCACTGTAGTCGCGCCATTTTGGATAGCGGCATTAATGTATTCATGTCCGTCTGTTTTAAAGCCTTTTACAGCTACAAACATACTACCAGATGTTACATGTCTTGAATCATATTCGATAGATGTAACTTCACGATTAATATCGCCTCTTAAAACTAACCCTTCAATTTTTTCTAAAACTTGTGATAATTTCATATTATCAATCCTTTCTTTTAGGTAGCCCATTCGCCCCTACTTTATAAATTTTTACGAACTTGTAATTACAAGTCTTCGTATGTTAATCCAAAATAGAGTTCATCCTCTATTTTGAATTCAATAAACAGTATATTACAAAAACTATTCAATGTCCATTCCTTGTACTCTAAATTCTGCTCTAACAATACTACCTTGTTCAACACTAGTTCCAGCCGCAGGAGACTGATATGAGACAACACCGCTACCAGAAATTTTAATGTTTAATTTTTTATCTAATAGAGTTTTTGTCGCTTCTACTATATTCATACCAACTATATTTGGTACTGTTGTATTAAATCTTGTATCATTTCCCTCTAGATATAATTTTACTAAAGATTTTTCTACAAGTGTCTCACCTGCAATTGGATATTGGCTTTCAACAATTGCATTTGAGTCAGATGTATCTACATCAAATTTAAGTCCTGCATTTGTAAGAATTCTAGTTGCTTCGCCTACTGTTCTCTTTGTAACATCTGGAACAGTTACTTTTACAGTAGTATCTTTTCCATCTGTATAATCTTTTTTTATATCTAAATGTTCTAATGTCTTTTCCATAATATTGGCTACAACTGGAGCTGCAACCATACTACCGCCATGCCCGTTTGGGCCTTTTGGATTTACTACGTTAACAATTACAGCAACTTGTGGATCATCTGCAGGCGCTATACCAACAAATGATGCAATATAGGTTCTATTCGTTCCTCTTCCTTGCTCTGCTGTACTAGTTTTACCTGCAATATAATATCCTTTTACTTGACCATTCCTACCAGTACCATTTGATACTACGCTTTTCATCATATCCATTACAGCATTTGATGTTTCTTTTGAAAATACTTGTTTAACAGCAACTGGCTCGTTTTTTTGTACAACTTCACCGTCTCTATTTGTTATTTCCTTAACAATTCTTGGTTGCATCATTACACCACCATTTGCTATTGTACACATAACTGTAAGCATATTAAGCTGAGTAAGTGTAAAACCTTGGCCAAATGCTGCAGAAGCTATTGTAGAGTCTGTAACATTTTTTATTGAGTGAATGCTTCCGGCAACTTCTCCTGGTAAATCTATTCCAACTTTTTGACTAACTTTTAAAGCATTTAAATAACTATAATACTTTTCTTTGCCTACTTTAAATGCAAGAGTCATCGCAACTGGGTTACATGAATTCATAAGACCTTCTCTTAAACTTTGGACACCATGTGGATTATAATATCTCCAACATTTGACATCCCAACCTTCTATATGTAATTTACCAGTACATACAAAATCTTTACTGTCAATATTTTTTACTACTCCTTCTTCTATGCCAATAGCTGCAGTTACTGTTTTAAAAACAGAACCCGGCTCATAAACATCTGTAACTACACGATTTTTCCATATCGTATTTAATGCTGTTGTTCTTTCTACTGCTGTCATGCTCTCCCATTTATCTTCATAACCTGCCGGAACTGCAAAAGGAGTATTTGGATCATAATCTGGCGATACTGCCATCGCCAAAACATCACCATTTTTAGGATTCATAACCACGCAAGATGCATAATCAACGGGAGCATTATCTACTACTGCTTGATCTAAGAAAGTTTCAACATAATATTGAATATTTGAATCAATCGTTAAACCTAAATTTAAGCCATCTTCTGGTGGAATATATTTTTCGTCTGTTAATGGTAATTCTGCACCAGTTGCATCTGTACCTACAACTAATTTTCCAGCCACACCTTTTAATAAGCTTTCGTACTTTAGCTCTAGCCCTTCTAGTCCTTGATTATCAGTACCACAGAAACCTAAAACGTGTGCTAGCAGTGCACCTTTTGGATAGTTTCTTTTTGTATCTTCATAAATATTTACACCTTTAATATTTTCAGCATTAATCCATTCTCTTACTTTCGAAGTTACATCTTGATCTAGCTTTTTCGCAATCGTTTCATCTGCAGTGTTCTTTTTAGTCTTTGCCAAAATTGTTTCGTAATCTAAATTTAAAATTTCAGCAAGACCCTTGGCTGTCTTTTCTTTCTCTTTTATATTCTTAGGAGTTATACTTATTGTTTCGACTGTGACACTCTCTGCTAAAACAGTACCATTTGTATCATATATTTTTCCTCTACTTGGGCTTATAGTTCTATTTTTTGTTTGTTGTGTATATGCAACACTTTTAAGTTCTGGCCCTTTTATAATTTGCCAATAAAACATTCTTCCAAAAAGTGCAACAAGTGCAATCATAAAAAAGCAAAGTAACCACAAAACTCGTTCTTTACTTTTATTTGTATTTTTTATCACAGTCTACACCTCCTACTTTTACTATATACTATATTCGCTATAAATCAAGTTATGATAATAAAAATGAGAGATAAGATACATAAATACTACTCATCTCTCACAAAAAGCTAAATTAAAATCTAATCAATAAGATTTCTTAAATCATTAAAAAGTCTGCTAAAAAAACTACTATCTTCTTCTTCATCTATTATTATCGGAGTAGAAATTTTATCACGTTTTTCGTATGCAATTCTAACAATTTGACTTTCATTTGGTTTTTGCATTCCTAATTGATACTTGGCATATTTTTCTATATACCCCAAATCTGTTTTGCTTTCAATATTAGCATTTAACTGTTGATTTAGTGCCTTAGCAGAAGCCAAATCTTTTTCTAGAGCATTTACTTCGTTAAACTTTTCGTTAATCTCCGTATATCTCATACAAATTAAAAATAAGAAAGCAACAATAACTGTTCCAAGTATAATTCCTTTCTTCGTTGCTATAACTTTTGCCTTAGCTTTTGCTTTTGGCTTAGTAAGTTTCATTTCTTTTGGTTTTTCTACATTTATTTTCTTTTTAGTCGCAATTGGAATATCTATGTTTACGTGTTCTTTCTTTCTTACATTACTAGTTACTTTTCTTTGAGTAGTGTTTTGAGAAGTAACACTTCTAACCATATTTCTTGTTGATTCTGGTGTACGAGAAACTTTTCTTTGTGCACTCATATTTGAAGAAACAGAAACAGACCTAGCATTTTTTGCTACGCCTTTTTGTGACCTATCACGATATTCGTCATAATCATACGCATATTTAACAGCCGGCACAATCGTTTCTCCTTTCGATAAACTTTCATAAAAATAAAAGTTTATAAATCAATTTAATAGGTTTAACGTGCTTTTATCTTATGGCAAATGCTTTTCAAAAACTCTAAGCTTTGCACTTTTAGATCTTGGATTTCTTTCTTGTTCCTCTTCACTTGGAACAATAGGCTTTTTCGTAATTATTTTGCCATACGATTTCATCCCACAAACACATTTTGGAAAATCTTTAGGGCATTTACAAACACCCTGCATTTCAACATAAACATTTTTAACAATCCTATCTTCTAAAGAATGGAACGTTATAATACAAATTCTGCCTCCATCATTTAGTATATCTATTCCTGAAGTAATGGCTTTTTCAAGTTCTTTAAGCTCGCCATTTACTTCAATACGAAGCGCTTGAAAAATCCTTTTAAGCGAGTCTACTGTGTTTTTAGGAACAGCACTTCTTATAATATCTGCAAGTTCATAAGTTGTATTTATTACTCTTTCTTCTCTTTCTCTTACAATTTTACTTGCAATTTTTTTTGAAAACTTTTCTTCACCATATTCAAAGAAAATTTTTTCTAAGTCTTGTATAGAGTATGAATTTACAATCTCTTTTGCAGTAAGGTCTTGTTCTTTATTCATTCTCATATCAAGCATTGCATCTTTAGTGTAACTAAAACCTCTAGTTGCTTCATCTATTTGATACGACGAAACACCCAAATCAAGAAGTATTCCATCGACTTTTTCTATACCTAAACTATTTACATGTTCTTTAATATCTTCATGTCTTCCCCATACATACTTTACATTTGAAAAATCTTTTAGCCTTTTTTGAGATGCAGCTAAAGCTTCTTCATCTCTATCAATTCCTATAAGCAAACCTTTTCCAGAAAGCTTGCTAACAATCTTAGAAGAATGACCAGCACCACCAATAGTACCATCAACATATATTCCGTCAGGTTTTATATTCAGGTTTTCAATACATTCATTTAGCATTATCGGTTCATGCTTAAATTCCATAAAATTACTCCTTCTTGAATGTGCTCTTTATTTATATGTACGATGATTTTACCATATTAAAAATACATTAAATTGCTATTCCAATTATAATATTACGACTTTTATAAATAAAATAATTTGTATAACATCGCCATTGCTACAAATTCAAAGCACTTTTCTTACTAAAAATTCAAAATTAAATTGCAGCCCAAAATGTTGTTTCGGGCTGCAATTAGCATCAAGCAATAGATAAAATTATTACTTGATTTAAAACCCTTAATTCCGATAATCTAAAAACCGGATTTCTCTTTCGTAATCATCCTCTCTAATTTTTTCATATGTAAATTTTTGAATTAAGTTTTATCTTAATCTTTTTCTTTCGTAAATTTAATCTTTTATCATTTGTAATTTTTTATTTTTTCTTTTGTATTTTTAAAATTTTCTTTTGTAAATATATTTAGTAAGTTAAAAACTTATTAAATACCCAGCATAGTCATTTTTTCAGCAATATCATCTGAATCTTGAGAAGCATTATATTCGTCCCACTTTGCTTTACTCCAAATCTCAATTCTAGAAGAAACACCGATAATAACCAACTCTTTTTCAAGTTCTGCATGAGCTCTTAAAGCAGGTGAAATTAAAATTCTTCCTTGCGAATCAAGCTCGCATTCAATCGCACTAGAGAAGAAAAATCTTGTAAAGTTTCTAGCATCTTTACCTGTTATCAAAGGTAGGGTCTTAATTTTTTCTTCGATGCCTTTCCATTCCTCTAAAGAATATCCATATAAACAACCGTCAAAACCTTTTGTAAGAATAAATCTTTCACCAAGTTCAGATCTAAACTTAGCTGGAACTATTACTCTTCCTTTGGCATCAATAGTATGTGCATACTCTCCAATTAGCATCCTAAGTCCCTCCTTTCACTCCACTTTACACCACTTTCCTCCACTTACAACTCAATTGTAATATAAAAGACTTGCTAATGCAAGTCTTTTAAGTAAATTTTTTAATTTTTTCCAAATGTTGCTAGATAGAAAAAATAACTAACATTTAATCAAATGGAAATTACATGTTTTATATAATCTCTCCAAAATCATTGTCTCTTGCTTTTCCGTTTCTAGAACGTGAACTACGATTTTGATGTTTGCGTCCAGCAACTGATTTTGCATTTTCACTAGTTTTTCTAAATTTTCCTCTTCCTCGTTCAGAAATTAGAATTGGTTCTTTACGTTTATATTCTCTAGCATCAGCATCGTACTCAACACGGTCTTTATAAAGATTATATCTAGGTTTTTCTTCGCTTTCTTCAAATGCTTTACCAGCATCAAAATCAACCGTTTCTTCATTTCCTTTTGAAGTAGTATCCTGATCCCTTTCAGGTATATCATATTTCAACTGTTCAACTTCAGGAAGATCATCTGTAATCTCAAGCTTGTCTTGATCCGTTTGTGATTTATCTGTTAAAGCCTCCCTTAAATCAAGTGTATCTTCCTCTATATTATCTTGAGCTTGTCCAGCTTTCGGTGTTTCTGTTGTTGGTTGTTGTTCTTCTTGCACTTGCTCAGCTTTTAGAGTTTCTGTTGTTGGTTGTTGTTGCTCTTGTGTTTGTTCAGCTTTCAGTGTTTCTGTTGTTGGTTGTTGTTGCTCTTGTGTTTGTTCAGCTTTTGGAGTTTCTGTTGTTGGTTGTTGTTGCTCTTGTGTTTGTTCAGCTTGTGGTGTTTCTGTTGTTGGTTGTTGTTGCTCTTGTGCTGGCTCAATTTTTTGAGTACTTACAGACGGTTGTTGTTGTTCTTCTTGAGAAATATCTTCATCAAGTAAATCGTCTTCAAAATTCAAAAAATCATTCTCTTTATTTCTATGTGGCTCTAGAAGTTCCGCATTTCTAATATCCATTGTAGATAAGAATGGACCTTTTGCTCTTTGACCATGTAAATCAAACAAGCTATCATGCAATCCGTCTATACATGCTAAGCCTGCTTCTTGTGCAGTGTTCGCTGCCTCCAATCCACACATTAGTTTAATCATTTTTTCTCTTCTTGCCTCTCCAATAGAAAATCTTAAATACTCTTTTATTATTTTATCAGGATCTTTTAACAATTGTTGAAGTGATCTTCTTTCAAAAAAATCTTGTCTATCCTTTCCCTCGCGAGCAACTATATCTGATATACGATAAAGCTTTTTACCTTGCCTATCCCTTGCTTCATCACCATATTTATCCTGCAACTGAAGTATCTTGGTTTTTAAAGTTTCCTCTGTAATCTTCATGCCTTCTATCGGTTCTCTTACATACTGAAGTTTATCATCTCTTTGAACTGTATGATAAAAATAATGTCCATCAACTCTAGCATGTGGAAACTCAAGAAGTTGTAATTCTGCGTCATGCCTTTTTTCTTCTTCTCTCAAAACTTCATAATATGGATTTTTCATTCTAGCTTTTTCTGCTATTTCCTGCGCTTTTACAGCTTCAGCAATTTGGGTTTCTTTATCTTCTTTTTCTTTTACAAATTTCTTTCTTACTTTTTCAGCCGTTTCTTTTATTTTATCTACAAACTTACTCTTTTTCTTTAGTTGTTTGTCTTTTGCAACAGAATCAGCAACTTTTGCAACATCTACATTATGTCCATTAGTTATAGGACCAACAGTTTGTGCTGGTGATGGAGAATATACCGCACCACCATTATTATATACTACACCACCGCTAGGTGCTTGAGGAAAAACGAAACCATTACCATTCAATCCTGGTTGCGGTGTAACTGGATTTTGTTTATCATCATTACCTGTTTGGCTTTTGTTTGCATCCGCTTCTTTCGTACCATCTTTTTGACTATCAACACTTGATTTTTCATCTTTCGACTTTTCGTCTTTTGATTTTTCGTCTTTCGATTTTTCGTCTTTCGATTTCTCGTCATTTTGTCTATCTCTACTTTCTTGTTGCAAAGTGCCAATTTCTCCAACTATTTCTTTTAACCTAGCTTTCAAATCTTTAATCTGGCTCAGCAAGTCTCTCGCTTCAGCTCGAAGGTTTTTGAGTTCTTCTTCCGAGCAATTTCCACTATGAATTATCTCATACAATTTGGTCAAACGAGTTTGAAGCTCTTTTATCTTCGATTCAATCTCACTTTTTTCTTGCTCCAATTTGGCAATTTTTTCTTGTCTTTCTCGTTCTTCTTCTTTTCTTTTCTCCTCTTCTTTTCTTCTTTCTTCTTCTTTTTCAACCTTTTCTTCAGGAGTTTCTATATTTTCTTGCTTTGGAGCTTCTGTACCTTCTGGCTCTAAAGTTCCTTTATCTTTAGATTTATCCAAATCATCTTTTTTTTCAACATATTGTGGATCTTTCTTCTTAAAATCCTCTTCGAATTCTTCGTACTGCCTATATAAATTATGAAAACTTTCAGCCTTGTCATCATATTCTGCTTTTAGACCTGCTACTACTGAAGGTATATTTTCTCTTTTTAAGTGTTTAAAATCTTCTCCATTTGTAATCTGATATAAATTTTCATTAATGCTCTTTAATTCTTCATCTGTCATATCACTAATATCAGTATATTTTCTTATTATCTCGGTCGCTTTATCTAATCTTGATCTGCCGACAGTGATATCATTTCTCAAATCTGTTAGTTCATCAATACGTCTAGCAGATTCTTCCACATGAGGTCTTAAAAAGTTCATTCTTCCAGAAATTTGTGCCATCCTAGCTTGCGCTTCGTCTCGCTCAACTTCTGGCAAACCTTTGTCAACAGTCATTTTTTCTAATCTAGTATATTCTCTTCTTATTTTTCTGTATTCTTCTTGATAAGTTTCCATATTAATCCCCCTTACAAATTTACTTTTAAAAAAGTAGTTTCCGTACTTGTAATTATAATGATTAATATTTAATGATTAAATAAATCTTTCATCTATATCTACTCCTTTATCTTTCGTATAAAACTCACAATCCTATATATATTCTAGCATATGTATTTACATAAATCAAAGATTTTTTACATTTTTTGTAGATATTTCCTCTAAATCAAAAAGAATCAAAATACAAAGAAGGATAATACAACGTGTTTTACACTGTATTATCCTTCTTCTCTACGTCTTTCACTATAATATTCGACAAGATACTCATCTAGAAGCTGGCTGACCTTTTGGATTTCCTCAAAGTCAGCTTGTTCCATAATTAGTTTGTGCAACTTTTCTCTTAAAACTTCAATCATCTCACATCCCATAAATATCCCTCCCTACGTAACCTTTATTTAATATTAATATTATAAGCATTAATTACATAAGTCGTCAATGTTTTATATTTTTTATTTTCGACATTTTTCTCTTTTTTTCTTAGCGAATATATGTATATGGCTGAGAAAGTAATCGCTAATATTAAAGCTAAAATCTGCGAAACTCTGCATGTTCCAAGCATCAAAGAGTCTGTTCTTATTCCCTCTACAAAAAACCTACCTATTCCATACAATACCATATATAGATAAAAAATTTGTCCCTTAAAGCATTCTTTTTTCTTTACCAAACTTAAAATTATAAAAATTGAAAGTGTTACTAAAGATTCATAAAGAAAAGTTGGATGAACGAAAATATACTCTCCTAGTTTTTCGTCAAATATTCCCATTCTAAAAAATGAGTTTGTGACTTCTCCAAAAGCCTCTCGGTTCACAAAATTTCCCCATCTTCCGATAGATTGTGCTAAAGCTAAATAAGGTGCACAAAAGTCACAAAGATTTAAAAAACTAACTTTCTTATATTTGCAAAAAATAACCGCTGTAATAAGTGCACCTATAATTCCACCATATATCGCAATTCCGCCATGCCATATTTTTATAATCTCACTTAAGTTTTGTGAATAATAGTCCCATTTGAAAATCACATAATATATTCTTGCAGATATGATGCCAACTATAATTGCCCAAACAAAAAAGCTAGTTATATCATCCCAACTAATTCCATATTTTTTCTTATCATGTTTTGCAAGTAACATAGCAAGTAACATACCGCAAGTTATAATTATGCCATACCAATATATATCTTTTCCGAAGATATTAAAAGCTACATTGTTAATATCTAAACTTAACCCTAAACCAGGAAACAATATTGGTTTCATATTTTTCACCTACTTACATTCTATAATAGATACCGCCAATTTATCAAAATCAAAATGCTCCTCTATAACATTTTTTATTTCTTCAAGTGTAATCGTTTTATATGCCTCTACATAGTCTGAAGTGTCTATACCTCTAAAATAGTTATTTATAAAGTTAGTTGCAATACTACTAACACTATTAAACATTCTTACGAAGTCTCCATATAAAGATTTTTTCGTTTTTTCAAAAAGTTCTTTATCTAGTGAATTACTTTTTACTTCCATTATTCTCTCTTTTAGCTTTTCTATTACGTCCCTATATTCATAAGCTTCAAATCCAATCATACTAAATGCATAATCTTCCTCAAAAGAAAAGTTCATATCAAAAGGTTTTATAATTAAGCCACTATTATATAGGTCTTCAAAAAACTTGGTGCTTTTTCCACAAATCATTGTTAATGCTATTTGCATTGCTACATCTCTTTTTGCAAGTTTCAAACTATCGTTAGTAAAGCCAGCCTCTAATTTTTCAGATATAAAATTATCTTTAAAACCTATTGCAGCCATCGGCATACTAATATCCATCTTTTTAATAACTTCTTTTTTGTTTATATCTTTTATTTCATCATCGTAAAATCTTTCAATTTTAGAAGTTAATTTGTTTCTCTTTACATCACTTTTAATTGTCTCTAGAACTTCGTCTTTATCTACATTGCCAACAACACAGATTACCATATTTGATGAATCATAAAATGTGTTATAACATTTATATAAAATTTCAGGTGTGATGTGTGAGATAGATTCTATAGTTCCAGCAATGTCCTTTGTTATAGCATGATTTTTATACATTCCACCAAGCATATTAAAAAATAATTGCCAGCTAGGATCGTCATCATACATTTGGATTTCTTGTCCTATTATTCCTTTTTCCTTTTCTACATTTTCATCTGTAAGATATGGATTTTGAACAAAATGTAATAATGCCTTAAAGACATCATTAAAGTTTTCTGTGCATTCAAAAAGATAAGCTGTGTGATTAAAAGAAGTATATGCATTAGGGTTAGCTCCCATTTTAGTTAATCTATCTAACGCATTTATTCCATCTTCTTGTTCAAACAATTTGTGCTCTAAAAAATGTGCAACTCCATCTGGAACTTCTACGATTTCAGAATCGTTACTAGATTTAAATCTATAATTCATAGAACCAAAATGCGTAGCAAAAATCGCATATTTTTTGGTACATTCTTTTTTTGGAATAATGATAACATCTAATCCGTTATCTAAAGTATATTTATATAAAGTTTCATTTAAAAAATTCTTCTCCACTTTTTCACTCCCTTTAATCATTTTTCGCAGTCAAGAAATATTTAGTGTTTAAGTGCACTCTATTTGCAACATACAAAATATCTTCTCTTGTAACACTATTAATTTTCTTTTTCATGTCTTCTATACTATCATACATATTCATAATTATTTGACCTAAGCTTAAGTCTATAAGTATGTCTTGACTATCTTTATATGAGTTCATTATATTTTCTAAAAATACTTTTGCATCTCTTATATCTTCTTCTGAAAACTCACCTTTTTTCATGTCATCAACTTGTTTTTCAATTATCTCTAATGCCTTATCATGTTTATCTATTTCTATTCCAGCAAATACAAGCATTACTGATTTGTGTTTGATAAACATACTTCTAGCTGTATATGCTAAGCTTTCTTTTTCTCTAACATTTTGAAACATCTTTGAATTAGAAGAAGAACCGAGTATTGCATTATATACTTGAACTTTGTATAAGTCTTCTTTTACATTAATATCTAAATTATATCCAAGCACTAGTTTGCCTTGTGTTACATCTTGCTTTTCTACTATATCTGAAACATTTTCTTTTGCTTTAAATTCGTCCATTTCGCTATTTTTTTCCACATTAGAATTAGAGTATGTTTTGCATATATCAAACCATTTCTCGTCTATTTTACTGCTACTTGAAACATAAAAATGTATTTCGCTATTTTTTAATAACCATTTATATTGTTCATATAAATTTTCTGAATTTATGTTTTCCAAGTCTTCGATATTACCGTATTTATAAACACCATAAGGTTCGCCTTTAAACATTTCTTCTATGCATCTTGATATAGCATATTGGCTCTTTTCATTGACTCTAGCCTTTATTAATTCTTTTAAATTTTCTTTTTCTTTATCTACATATTCCTTACTAAACTTACCATCTATTAGTTTTGGATTATAGATAAGCTCTAAAAGTAATTTAATGCTATCTTCTAATAAATTTTCTCCATTTAAAGCATACTTATCATCGATAGTTGTTATATAAAATTGAAGTGCTTGTTTATCTCCAATCTTATCGCTACTAGCATCCATAGCTGCACCGTATAAATCATCTAATCTTGAATTTATATCTTTTAATGTTGGTAAGTTTTCTGTTCCAGACATAAGCACTGCTGGAATAAGTGCATTTATTGTTATCTTTTCTTTACACAAATCGGACAAGAAAAATCCTGCAGCAAAGTTTGTTTTAAATCTTTCTCCATCCATCTCATGTAAAAATATGTTATCTGCAATTTTAATAATATTTTCTTCCATCATTTACCTCCCTTTACACACAATGATAGTATACCTCATGTTAAAGCAAATATTCAAGTAAAACCTAAACAATGAGTGAAGAATGTAGAATAGAAGACAAAAAAGATTCGCTGGATGGATTGGTAAAACTTTTATCCGCAAGGCTTTGTCAAGGTAGTATGGCTTCGCCATCTCCACCTTGACAAAATTGCTACTAAAAGTATTACCAATCCATCCAGCGAATCTTTTTTGTCTTCTATTCTACCTTCTTTAGAAAGTTAATTTTAAACTCTTTGCATTATTGCTTCAAATTCGTCTGCTTCTATTTTTTCTTTTGCTAAAAGTACTGCAGCTACGTTATGAAGTTTATCTATGTTTTGCTCTAAAATTTTCTTTGCTCTATTATAACCTGTGTCTATAATCTTCTTTACTTCTACATCGATTACAGCAGCTATTTCATCACTGTAATTTTTAATGTTGTTGATATCTCTTCCTAAGAAAACTTCTTCTTGGTCATTTCCAAATGTGATTGTGCCAAGTTTTTCACTCATACCATATTTCATTACCATGCTTCTTGCAATCTTGCTTGCTCTTTCTATGTCGTTTGAAGCACCTGTGCTGATGTCATCTAATACTAAAGCTTCTGCAACTCTTCCGCCTAAAAGTGAAACAATTTTATCTTCCATTTCTGATTTAGACATGAATGATTTATCCTCTGTATTTTTATACATTGTATAACCACCTGCCATACCTCTAGGAATTATAGATACTTGATGTACTGGTTCAGCATGTGCTAAAAATCTACTTACAACAGCATGACCACCTTCATGATATGCAACCAACTTTTTATCTTTTTCTGAAATTACTTTGCTCTTCTTTTCTGGTCCCATCAAAACTTTAACCATGGCATCTTCTAAGTTTTCCATAGTTATTGAGTTTTGATCCTTTCTTGCAGCTAAAAGTGCTGCTTCGTTTAACATATTTTCTAGGTCTGCACCTGTGAAACCAGCTGTGTTTTTAGCAAGTACTCCTAAATCAATTTCTCCAGATAATTTTTTCTTTTTAGCATATAAAGCAAGTATTTCTTCTCTTGCCTTAACGTCTGGTGCAGGAACTACTATTTGTCTATCAAATCTTCCTGGTCTTTGTAGTGCTGGATCTAGGATGTCTGGTCTATTTGTAGCAGCTAATACTATAACACCACTATTAGTTCCAAATCCATCCATCTCTACAAGTAATTGGTTAAGTGTTTGTTCTCTTTCGTCGTGTCCACCGCCAAGACCTGCACCTCTTTGACGACCAACTGCATCAATTTCGTCTATGAAAACTATACATGGTGCTTTTGCTTTAGCCTCAGCAAACAAATCTCTAACTCTTGAAGCACCAACACCTACATACATCTCAACAAAATCCGAACCACTTATAGAAAAGAATGGTACTCCAGCCTCACCTGCAACTGCTTTTGCAAGTAATGTTTTACCTGTACCTGGTTGACCAACAAGTAATATTCCTTTTGGAATTCTTGCTCCCATATCTATAAATTTCTTTGGATATTTTAAAAACTCTACTACTTCTTGTAGTTCTTCTCTTTCTTCTGGAAGACCTGCAACATCTTTAAATGTAACTTTATTTTTGTCATCTGGATTAGAAAGTCTAGCTCTGTTTTTGGTGAAAGACATCGCACCTTTTCCTCCACCAGCTGTTTGCATTATAAACACCCAACATAAAACCGCAAGTATAACTATTATAATTGGTGTTAAATAATCCAAAAACGTTAAAATAGAAGATGTAGCATCTGCCTTATATTTTATGTCACTGCCTTCCAATATTTTTTCGTTTATTAATTTTGTAAGTTCTGTCTTATCTGTTAAATTAACTACCTTTTCTTCTTTGCTATCTCTTAGTTTTACATAAGCAACATTTGTTTCGCTTGCAAGTTCGATTGATTCGACATTGTCTTCACTAATTTGTGCCACTAAAGTACTATATTCCATTTCCGATGAACCTTTATCTAAAAGAAGTGTAACAGAAAAGAATATTAGTATCATAGTTATAAGTAATGGCGCAATTCCTCTAAATGGTTTCTTCATTATATCCTCCTTAAATAATTAAATTTCATATTAGATGTTATCATAACAAAAAAAAAATTGTCTATATCCTTCATAAAAACATTACATTTTTATGAATTCAACTTTTCCTTTATCCACATACACCTTTATATGTTTATTTGGCATTGTATATTTTTTTCCAATATTATTACTACACAATTTAAGTATATCTTCTATATGAACTCTTTCTATATCTTTTGCATTTCCAAGAACTTTTATTATAAATTTAATTATTAATCTTCTTTTTATTACATTATCTAGTTTATTAAATTCTTTGAGATTACATACCAATTTATCATCAAATTCTTTTACCATGCAAGCTTCATAAGAAATATCAACTTGCTCTTTTATAAATCTTTCTTCATCTGAAATAATTTCTGACATTCTGTTTATATTACTAACAACGTTTGAATTGATATTTTTTTCTATGTAAGGTATTAATTCTAGTCTTATCTTATTTCTTGTATATATAGTTTCATCATTAGATTCGTCATGTCTTGGATTTAAGTTTTTGTTTAAGCAATATTTTTCAATTTCTTTTCTTGTGCATTCAATTAGTGGCCTAACTATCACATCATCTCTAATAGGTTCGATGCCTTTTAAACCAGACATTCCGCTACCCCTTATAATATTCATGATTACTGTTTCAGCATTATCATTACTATTATGTGCAGTAGCAATTTTAGTACAATTTTCTTTTTCCATTATTTCATGAAAAAAGTCATATCTTACTTTTCTTCCCGCTTCTTCTAAAGTCATACCAAATAAGTTTTCTTTTAAATTAACTCTTTTTACAAAGCAAGGCACATTTATGCTTTTACAAAAATCTGTAACAAATTTTTCATCTATTACTGCATTTTCGCGAAGCCCATGATTTATATGTGCAACGCATATATTATATTTTAATTCATGTAATACATTTAAAAGACATATTGAATCTGGTCCGCCAGAAACACCAACTACAATTTTATCTTCATCTTTAATCAAATTAAATTTTTCAATTGTCTTTTTTACTTTATCAAGCATATAAATTTCCTCCGAAAAATTTTAGAAAAATATATTAACTTCAAATATATAAAAAGATATCATTTTTCACGTTATTAAAAAATTTTAATGAAATTTATCTATATTTCCAAATTTTAAATAATTACCAAGCCAAATCAATTCTGTAGTACCTGTTGAACCAGCTCTGTTTTTAGCTAAAATTACTTCTGCTATATTTTTCTTTTCTGTTTCAGGATTATAATAATCATCACGGTATAAAAACATAACCATATCGGCATCTTGCTCTATAGAACCAGATTCTCTAAGGTCACTAAGCATAGGCCTGTGATCTATTCTTTGCTCTGGAGCACGGCTAAGTTGAGAAAGTGCAATTATTGGTACTCCAATTTCTCTTGCCAAAACTTTTAAAGACCTGCTTATTTCTGAAATATCTTGTTGCCTACTTAAACTTGCTTTATTTGCATCCATAAGTTGTAAATAGTCTATAACAATAAGTCCAATGTCATACTCCATTTTCAATTTTCTACATCTAGCTCTTAATTCAAGAGGAGAATATCCAGCAGAATCATCTAATATAATTTTACTTTCTGATAAAGTACCTGAAACATTTGTAAGACTTATCCAATCTTCATCTTCAAGTTTTCCACTTCTTATTTTTGTGCTATCCACCATTGCTTCACTTGCTAAGATTCTGTTTAAAAGTTCTTCTTTTGACATCTCGAGACTAAAATAAACAGCTGCTTTCCCTGCACGCATAGCTGCGTGTGTCAATATGTTTAATGCAAAAGCAGACTTACCCATAGCCGGTCTTGCTGCAACTACAATAAGTTGACCTGGAACAAATCCAAGCGTTTTAGCATCTAACTCTTTAAAGCCACTAGGAATTCCAAGAACCTCTTCTGTTTGACTTGCAAGCTTTTCTAAATTATCAAAAGTCTCAACTAAAACATCTTTTACTAACGCATAACTTTTTTCTGTTTTTTTCTGTGCTATGTTGAAAACAGATTTTTCAGCTTTTTCTAAAATGTCGCTTGCCGGTTCTAAAGCCTCATAACTATCATGAGTTATATCATTAGAAGCTTTTATAAGTTGTCTTAAAATTGCTTTTTCTTCAACTATTTTCGCATAATACTCAACATTGCTAACAGAAAACATCGGATTAGTAAGAGAAGCTAAATATTCAAAACCATTTATAACATCATACTTTCCACGAAGTCTAAGTTGTTCTTTAACAGTAAGTAAATCTATAGCAGAACCTTTAGAATATAAATCAAGTATTGCGGAATATATTTCTTCATGTTCTGTTTTATAAAAATCAGCTGGCTTTAAAATTTCTACGACTGTAAGCACTGCATCTTTATCTGCAAGCATTGCACCAAGTACTGCTTGCTCAGCTTGCGAATCATTAGGTGGAATTCGTGCTATTATTTTTTCATCCATAAAACTTTCCTCCAAAAACAATAGTACATAATTATAATATAGATAAAAATTTTTCAAACATTATCTATATTATAAAAACTACTATACACATTCTACTCCGAAACAACAGTTACTTTAAGTTTACCAGTTATTCCTTCAAAAAGCTTTATATCTATAGTGTAGACGCCAAGTGTTTTAATTGCATCGTTTAAACCTATTTTCTTTTTATCTACTTCTACAAAATACTTTTTATTTAATTCATCTGCAATATCTTTGCTTGTTACACTACCAAAAGTCTTTCCGTTTTCACCAGCTTTAATTTTGAAAACCAATTCAAAATCTTTCATCTTTTTTGAAAGTTCTTCTGCACTAGCCTTTGACATATCTCTTCTATATTTATTAGCATCTTGTTTTGTCTTTAGTTCATTTAAGTTTGTGTTATCTGCTATAACAGCTAGCTTCTTAGGTAGCAAATAGTTTCTCGCATACCCATCTGAAGCATTTATAACTTGTCCTTTTTTGCCTATGGATTTAATATCTTGTGTTAAAATAACTTTCATAAAACCCCTCCGTTATTCTCTATTAAAAATATATGTATTACTCTTTCTCTTTTAATGTTTCTTCAATTGATTGAATTAACATTTTCTTAACTTCTTCAATTGACATTCCTTGAATTTGAGCACCAGCCATTAACATGTGCCCACCGCCACCTAATTTTTCAAGTATTACTTGCACATTTATTTTTCCATTCGATCTACCACTAATATAAACCTTACCTCCTGTTTCGCAAAGTACAAAAGAAGTATCTATTGCATTTAAGTTTAAAAGTTCATCAGCAGACTGTCCTGTTAGTTGTATAGGATTATCAATAGTGTTTGGGCAAATTGCGATAGCTATGTTTCCAAATACTATCTCACAATTTCTTATTACATCAGCAATCGCAACATACGTATCAACATCATTTTGAAAAGCTTTATTTATCATTGCTGTATCAATTCCTAATTTTTTCAAATAAGCAGCAGCTTCAAAAGTTCTAACACCGGTTTTTTGAGTGAAATTCTTTGTGTCTGTTAAAATACCAGCATATAAACATTCTGCAACTAATTGTGGAATTTCTATCTTTATTTCTGAATATTGTAAAATCTCTGTAACTAACTCACTTGTTGAAGAAGCATAAACTTCTTGAAAAGTAAGTATGGCATTTTCTATAGCATTTTCGCCTCTTCTGTGGTGGTCGATTATAGCTACTTTAGATGCCTTTTCTAAAATTGCATTTGATTCCACTAAATCTTTTTTATGAGTATCCACAACTATAAGTAATGTATCTTGATTTATCGTTGGAAGTAGTTCTTCCTCTGGCATTATAACATCAGATAACTTATCGCTCGTAGCAATCTTCTTACAAAGCTCATCTATTCCTAAACCTTTGTTATTAAAACAAACATGTGCTTCCTTATCATAAGCTTTTGCTAAAACGTACATACCCATTGCAGCGCCTAAACTATCTGCGTCCATATTTTTGTGACCCATGACAATTACACTACTTGAATTAGAAATCAATTCATGTAAACCTTGTGCAATAACTCTTGATTTAACTTTTGTACGTTTTTCAACTTCTTTAGTATTTCCACCAAAGAATACATATTTTCCGTCTTTCTTTATAACAACTTGGTCTCCACCTCTACTTAATGCTACATCAATCGCATTAACAGCGGCTTGCAATTTTTCGCTCTTAGTTCCATCTTCAGTAACAATACCAGCACTTATTGTAACAGGAATTTTATTACCTATATTAATTTCCTTTATAACGTCTAATATTTCAAACTTAGAATCTGTAAAAGCTTTAATATATTTTTTGTCAAAAACAATTAAGAATCTGCTTCTATCCATTTTGGTTATAATTCCACCAGTAAAAGCAAACCACTCCCTAAGTGTTCTTTCTATGTGTGCAGTAAGCTGTGGCATATCTGTATCACTCATGCCTTGCATAAGTTCTTCATAATTATCTATCATTATGATACCAACACAGTCTTTAGCATCTTCGTAAGTTTTAAACAAACGATAATATTCAGTCCTATCAATAAAGTAAAGCATCATTGCAACTTCTTTACCGTTTTTCTTTTTTAGATTTACTAGGTTTCCTAAAATACGATAATGCTTATCATGAATCGTTATCTCTTTATCAATCTCTGCGAATCTATCATCATATTCGCTATCTAATTCCTTAATGATATTTTCTAAATATTTTTGTTTATTTATTCCTTTAAACATAAGCTCTAGCAAGTCGTTATTCCATAAAATATCGCCTTGCTCTGTTATAATAACTGCTGGAATTGGAAAATTAAAAATAGACTCATCTGTTTTTAATTTAAATATAAAACTATCCATACTATTTATAACACGCTCACGCATAGCTTTATTTTTTCTATATGTAAAAATAAGCACAAAAACATATACCAAAAACGACAAGAAAAGCAAAGCCGGATTTGGATAAGATATACAAGCTGTAACTAAAAGTAGTAAAATTATTATAAGATATGTTCTATATTTTGGTACAAAAACTTCATCAAATTTAAATTTTCGCATAGGCTCCTCCTAACGCTACAATTTTATACTTTTAATCCTCATTTGTCAAGAAATCTACCATCTCACTAGCCGCATCTTTCGCTACAACCGCAGCAATATTTCTTACTCTAAATTTAATTATTTTTTCACCATATTTTATTTCAATTACATCACCAATTTTTACTTCTGTACTAGCCTTTGCAATTTTTCCATTTATAATAACTCTACCACTGTCGCAAGCCTCATTTGCAACAGTTCTTCTTTTTATAACTCTACTAACTTTCAAAAATTTATCTAAACGCATTTTTTCCTCCATAAACTTATTTTAGGAATTTAAAGCTTCGTAAACAGCTCTTAATTTCTTATATATTTTATTTATATATATTAAAAAAAGTGACAACCTTAGTTGTCACTTAACATCTTAGACTTATCTTTTATTAACTAAATCTTTTAAAGCTTTACCAGCTTTGAATACTGGAGCTTTTGATGCAGGTATTTTGATTTCTTCTTTAGTTTGTGGGTTTCTTCCTTTTCTAGCTGCTCTTTTTCTTACTTCAAAAGAACCAAATCCAACTAGTTGAACTTTATCTCCTTCTGTTAATGCTTCTGTTACTACATCTACGAATGCGTTTACAGATGCTTCTGCTCCTTTTTTAGTATCTCCTGTT
>OIEN01000060.1_pt1 | contig 88983 bp, 81 predicted proteins | sample 1581741 | NCBI WGS metagenome assembly OIEN01 (sample SAMN01760944, study PRJEB22395) | human gut metagenome | reverse complement strand
TACGCCGTAAACGTCGCTCATAAAAGAAAGATATTGCATACCCGTCATTTTTGTGAACACCGTGTGATTGTCGGTGACGAAAGAAAAATTGCGTTTTGCATCCACGGGATTTTTCGACACGTCGTACCCCGACACGGTTATCGTGCCGGAACTTAACGGAATCATTCCCGTGATGCATTTGAGAGTGGTGGATTTTCCTGCGCCGTTTGCGCCAAGGATACCGACGACTTCCCCTTCCGCACAAGAAAAAGAGATGTCTTTTACGGCATAATCGGATTTTTTGCCGTACTTTTTGAAAAGATTTTTTACTTCAAGGGGCAACGAGCCGTCGATCGGCGTGCCAAGTGTTTTTTTATTATTTTTCATTGTGTCCCTTATCTTCAAGTAATGTATCGCGTATGCACGCGTGCGTGTTCTAATAAAAATTATTAGATACCTTATCATATAACCAAAAAACATATTTGTCAACGATAAAACCGCCCGAAACGCCTTTTGTTTCGTTATTCAACTTTTTGTATAGTATTTGCAAAAAATAAATATCGCCGCTCTTGACAAATAAAAAATATGGTTTTATACTATATTTGCATACCCCCATAGGGTATATTGAAAATTAACGGAGAATAACAAAATGGAAAACGTAAAATGCGCCGAAATATCGTGCGCCGATTGCTGTCGTAAAAAGCACACGCCGCGCGACGAAAAATCTCTCAAATGCCTGAACGACAGGTTAAACCGCATAATCGGACAGTTAAACGGCATAAAAAATATGTTGAACGACAATCGTTATTGCGGCGACATACTCGTGCAGTTGTCCGCCGCCGAAAGCGCGCTGTCGGCATTCGGGTATGAAATTCTGTCCGACCATTTCAAAACCTGCGTCGTCGAAAACGTGAAAGACGGAAACACCGCAATCCTTGACGAGGCGGTTGAACTCATTAAAAAACTGAAATAGTTAAATTATGGAAAAACTTAAATTCAACGTTTACGGTATGAGTTGCTCGGCGTGCGCCGCGCGCGTCGATAAGGTCGTAAGGGAACTTGACGGCGTAAAAGACGTCGCCGTGAACCTTCTCACAAATCAGATGGTCGTCGACTTTGACGAGCCTGCCACTGTCGAAAAAATCGAACGCGCCGTTTCGGGCGCGGGGTATAAAGCCGCTCTTTTTAACGACAAATCGCAAAAAAAGGAAAAAGTCAATCCGCTTATCCGCTCGATAATCCGCCTTGCCGTGTCCGCCGTCCTGCTTATCCCCCTTATGTACGTTTCGATGGGCGGCGTTATGTTCGGCTGGGATATGGGCGCGCTGAACGGCAACCCGATGGGTATCGCTATATACGAACTTGTGTTCTCTTTCGTCATACTTGTCATCAACGGAAAGTTTTTCGTGAGCGGCACAAAGGCGATTTTCCACCGCGCGCCGAATATGGATACTCTTGTATCGATGGGCAGCGGAATTTCTTTCGTATACAGCGTCGCGCTTATGATCCGCGCAGGCGTAAATACCGCATATCTTCATCATCTTCCGCACACCTTGTACTTTGAGTCGGCGGCGATGATACTTGTACTTATCACCCTTGGAAAAACGCTGGAAATTTACAGCAAAGGAAAAACCACGTCCGCGATAAAAGGGTTGATGAACCTTGCCCCCGAAACCGCAAGGGTTATTAAGGACGGCGAAGAAAAAGAAGTTCCGCTGTCTTCACTTTCGACGGGCGACGCGTTTGTCGTACGCCCCGGCGAGAACTTCCCCGCGGACGGCGTAATATTGTCGGGAAGCGGCTCCGTCAACGAATCGGCGGTAACGGGCGAAAGTATGCCCGTCGATAAATCCGTCGGCGATAAGGTTATTTCCGGCACGACGAACGTCAACGGTTATATCACCGCAAAAGCCACTTCCGTCGGCGGAGATTCCACGCTCGGACGCATCGTCAAACTTGTGCAGGACGCGTCCGCTTCAAAAGCCCCGATTGCAAAAACGGCAGATAAAGTGTCCGGAATATTCGTGCCAAGCGTCATTTGCGTCGCAATCGTTACTTTTATCGTGTGGATTGCCGTCACGAAAAACTTTGCGACTTCCCTTACGCACGCAATATCCGTGCTTGTCATAAGTTGCCCGTGCGCCTTAGGTCTTGCAACCCCCGTCGCCATTATGGTCGGCAGCGGAAAAGGCGCGAAAAACGGGCTTTTGTTCAAGACGGCAACCGCCCTTGAAGAAGCGGGAAAAACGGATATCGTCGTTCTGGACAAGACGGGCACCATAACGAAAGGCACGCCTGTCGTCACCGACGTTTCGGCTTTGTCGGGTGAGTCCGAAGAAGAAATTATCGCGCTTTCCGCAAGCCTTGAAAAAGGCAGTTCACACCCGCTTGCGACGGCGATCGTGCGCTTTTCGGAAGAAAAAAACATAACGGTTTTCACCCCGGAAAAGTTTGAAAACCTTTCGGGACACGGCGTGAAAGGAATCGTGAGCGGCGACGAAATCGTCATCGGAAACGCCGCCCTTATGAAAGATATCGGCGCGGCGGCAAACGACGCTTTCCCGACAGGCGAAAAGTTCGCGCGGGACGGCAAAACCCCGTTGTACGTTGCGAAAAACAATAAAATTATCGGCGTCATCGCCGTGTCGGACGAGCTGAAATCAGATAGCGCGGGCGCGATAAAACGAATGAAAGAACAAGGTCTGTTCGTAACCATGCTTACGGGCGACAACGCGCTCAGCGCAAATGCGGTTGCACAAACCTGCGACGTCGACTGCGTTATCCCGGACGTTCTTCCCGACGAAAAAGACGCCGTTTTGTCAAACCTTCAAAAGTACGGAAAAGTTGTCATGGTCGGCGACGGAATCAACGACGCTCCCGCCCTTACCCGCGCGGACGTCGGCATTGCAATCGGCGCGGGCACCGACGTCGCAATCGACAGCGCGGACGTCGTGCTGATGAAGTCGGAACTTTCGGACGTGCCGCGCGCGATAAGCCTTTCCCGCCGCACCCTTCTGAATATCCGCGAGAACCTGTTCTGGGCGTTTATTTACAACGTCGTGTGCATTCCCATCGCCGCAGGCGTGTTCTCTCCGCTTGGCGTTACGCTGAATCCCATGTGGGGCGCGGCGGCAATGAGCCTTTCAAGCGTATGCGTCGTGCTGAACGCGTTAAGACTTAATCTTATCAACCTTGACAAGCCCGTAAAACACAGGAAAAAAGTCGTGAAAATCGACGTGAACGATATTTCAAAAACCAAAAACACCGAAATTAAAAAAGGAGAACAAAGTATGAAAAAAACATTGAAAATCGAAGGTATGATGTGCGCGCATTGCGTGGCTCACGTGAAATCCGCCCTGCAAAAAGTCGACGGCGTCAAAGACGTCGAAGTGTCGCTTGAAAACAAAACGGCGGTCGTAACTCTTACGTCGGACGTAAATGACGACGTGTTGAAATCCGCGGTAACAAACGAAGGCTACGAAGTCGTCGAAATAAAATAAAAAACCGTCAAAAACCACTTTCTCATCAAAAACAAAACTTTAATGCGACGATTTTGAAAGATAAACGCCAAAAAAAGAAGGGATAACGCTTTTTGCGTTATCCCGATTTTTATTCCGAAAGTTCCGTCCACTCGGTTATCAGCGGATCAAGCTTTTCTTCAATCGTTTTTATTTCTTCTTCGACCGCCATTACTTTTTTGTAGTCGGTGTTGACGGTTTCGTCGTCGAGTTTTGCCTGCGCCCGGCTTAGTTCTTCTTCAAGCGCGGTGATCTTTTTTTCCAAAAACTCGACGCGGTGTTTGCGCCGTGCTTCTTCCTTACTTTCGACGTAGCGTTCCCCGCCGGTTTTTTTGGTCTTTTCGGGCTTTTCCTTTGCGACTTCTTCCGCGGTTTCTTTTTCTCTTTCTTCGTACTCGTCGAAAGTGCCGTCGAAGTATCTCACCCCGCCGTTTTCAAACACGATAAGGCTTTTTGCGACGCGGTTTATAAGATACCTGTCGTGCGACACGACGATGACCGTGCCCGAAAAATCCATCAGTAGTTTTTCAAGGGTTTCCTTGCCGATGATGTCCATGTGGTTGGTCGGCTCGTCGAGAATCAGGAAGTTGGGACGACGGCGGAATATTTTTGAAAGCGCAAGGCGCACCTTTTCGCCGCCCGACAAATCTTTGACGCACTTGAAAACGTCGTCGCCCGAAAGCAAGAATCCGCCCAGCGTTTTTCGTATTTCCCCGTCGTTAAGTTCCGGAAACTCCGCACGGAAGTCTTCAAGGACGCTCAACTCGCTTTTCGTTGCGGCAATGGTCTGGTCGAAGTACCCGACGCGCGTTTTCACGCCGAATCGGATGTCGCCCGAAAGCGGCGGAATAAGCCCCGTTATCGTTTTAAGTAACGTAGATTTGCCCGTGCCGTTGCTGCCGATCACGCCGATTTTCTGTCCCCTTTCGACGGCAAGCGATATTTCGCCCAACGGTTTATCGTATCCGAAAACAAGGTCTTTCACAAACAGCGCGTCCCTGACGCTTTCGTACTCGGGCTGGAAAGACGATGCAAACGTCGAGGTGTCGAAGCGGCGCGGGGTTTCGACAGTACCAAGCCTTTCGATTTCTTTCAGTTTCGACTGCGCCATTGCGGCTTTCGTCGCCTTGTAGCGGAATCTTTCGACAAGTTTTCGGAGCCTGTCGATTTCGGCGGATTTCCATTTTGCGTCTTTAAGCGCCTTGTCGTACGCCTGTTGTTTTTGCGCCAAAAACGCCGTGTAGTTGCCCTTGTATCTTGTGGTGACGCCGTACTCGATTTCGTAAACGACGCCGACGATGCGGTCCAGAAACATACGGTCGTGCGACACGATGACGACCGAATTTTTATAGTTTTTAAGGTATCCTTCCAGCCACTCCACCGCGGCGATGTCAAGGTGGTTCGTGGGTTCGTCCAGAAGTAAAACGTCGGGCTTTTCAAGCAACAGTTTCATAAGCGCGATTTTTGTGCGCTGCCCGCCCGAAAAGCACGAAAGTTTTTTGTCAAGGTCTTCGGCGGAAAACCCGAACTTGCTCACCGCCGTCAGATATTCCTTTTTATAAAGGTATCCGCCGATATTTTCAAACCTTTCCATTGCGCGCGAATACGCGCCGACGTTTTCGTCCGACGGGTTTTCGCTCATTTTGTCAAGAAGGTTCTGCAATTTGTTTTCAAGTCCGACGACGTCCTTGTACGCCGACAAAATTTCCTGCCGGAGAGTCAGTTCGTCGTTCAAAGACACCTGTTGAAGATATCCGATTTTCGGCGCGCCCGATATCGAAAACGAGAATTTTTCGTCGCCCGTGCCGGACACAAGCGGCACTTCCCCGCTAATGCACTTCAATATGCTGGTTTTTCCGGAGCCGTTCCTTCCGACAAGCGCGATTTTTTCCTTGTCCGACACCGAAAAATTTATTTCGGAAAGCACCGTATTGCCGTCGTACTCGACGGAGCCGTTGATAATCTCGATTCTCATACGTCCGATTATACAAAACTTTTGTTAATTTGTCATTCGTTATGAACACAAGATAATAACGCACTCTTTACAGATTTTAAAATCGGTGCTATAATCCTATCAAACGAGGTAATGATAATTATATGGTCGGTTTAACGTCAAACAATTTAATGAACCTTAGCATGGCGGAACGCTTCGATAAGTTCAAAGAAAAAGGCTTCGGCTCGGTCATGATATGGCTCGGCCCCGACGCCAAAGAATCCGCGGACGAACGCGCCACCCTTGCCGAACGCGCCGGGCTTTTCATTGAAAACTTCCATTTAAGTTGCGACCACCTGAACGAAATGTGGATCGACTGCAAGGAAGGGGACGAACGCATTTCCCGCTTTAAGGACGAAATTGCGGCAGCCTCGAAACACGGAGTGAAAACGGTTGTCTGCCACCTGACGCACGGCGATTTTCCGCCTTTTGTATCGACAATCGGCACGAATCGTATCGAAGACCTTGTGAAATTTGCGGAAAACGCAAACGTGAAACTTGCATTTGAAAACGTCATCACGAAAGACCACGTCACCTACGTTCTGGAAAATTTCAAGTCGCCTTACGTCGGGCTTTGCTATGACGTCGGACACGACCACTACTGGCGCGTTCAGGATTGGCAGGGGCTTTTCGGCGACAGGGTTTTCGCCCTGCACCTGCACGACAATTTCGCCGATAAGGATTCCCACTTCATACCCTTTGACGGCAGCATCGACTGGCAGTACACTCTTCCCCGCCTTGCGAAAACGAGTTACCGCGGCACGACCACGCTTGAAACAAAAGACGCCGCCTACGTTTACGACGCCTCGCCCGATAAATATCTGGAACACGCATTAAGCGTCGGCAACTATATCGACAAATTCCTTGAAAGCAACCGCTGAACGGCAAAATAAAAAACACAAAACCGCGTTGGTTTTGTGTTTTCTTTTTGGTTGAGTTTTTTCGTTGGTTTTTCTTTTTTTCGGTTTTATTGACCGATGACGGCTTTGATACGCCTGACTCCCGCGGAGCTTGACTGTTCTTTCGTGATTTTGAAAGATTTTAAGTCGCCCGTGTTGCTTGCGTGCGGTCCGCCGCAAATTTCCTTGCTGAAATCGCCGATGGTATAAACTTTTACCTTTTCGCCGTACTTGTTGTCGAAGATACCGATTGCGCCCTGCGCTTTCGCTTCGTCGACGGTCATTTCTTCGCACACGACGGGGGTATTCTTTTTGATTTGTTCGTTGACAAGGTCTTCAACCGCTTTTATTTCGTCCGCCGTCATTGCACGGTCGAAACCGAAGTCGAACCTTAATCTTTCGGCGGTGATATTGCTGCCGCGCTGGCGCGCCTCGCCGCCCAGAACTTTCATAAGAGCGGAATGTAAAAGGTGCGTTGCAGTGTGGAGTTTTGCGGTTTCTTCGGAATTGTCCGCAAGCCCGCCGTGGAATTTCTGTTCCGCGCCTGCCTGCGATTTTTTCTGATGTTCCTTGAACGCGTCTTCGTATCCTTGTACGTCGACTTCGAACCCGTTTTCGTGCGCGAGTTCTTCCGTCATCTCGATGGGGAATCCGAAAGTATCGTAAAGACGGAATGCGGTTTTCCCGCTTATCGTCTTTGTGGGAATGTGCGTGATGACCTTTTCAAACTCTTTCAAGCCTTGTTGCAGGGTGTTGGAGAATCTGATTTCTTCCTTGTCAAGTTCCGACACAATCCTGTCTTTATTGGTCAAAAGATACTGATAAACGTCCTGATATTGCGAAATATACTGTTCCGCAATTTTGGAAAGGGAACGCTCGGGAAGGTCGATGATGCGTCCGAAACGCACCGCACGACGGATAAGTCTCCTCAGAATATAGCCTTGGTCGACGTTGCTTGGCACAATGCCTTTCACGTCGCCGATAAGGAAGGTCGAGGTGCGGATATGGTCGGCGATTATTCGCATCGCTTTCGTGACGGTTTCGCTTTCGTCGTACTTGTGTCCCGAAAGATTTTCGATGAGCGCGATCGCGGGTTTGAACAAGTCGGTTTCATAAACCGATTTGTATCCGTTCAGAATGCAAAGCATACGTTCAAGCCCCATTCCCTCGTCGACGTTCTTTTGTTTAAGCGGCGAGAAGGTGCCGTCGGCGTTTTTGAAGTATTGCATAAAGACGTCGTTGCCGATTTCGACGTACTTGCCGCAGTCGCACGCGGGCGAACATTCGTCCGAACATTTGGGTTTTCCGGTGTCGATGAACATTTCGGTGTCGGGACCGCAAGGGCCGGTAACGCCGGCGGGACCCCACCAGTTGTTTTCTTTCGGAAGGAAGAAAATGCGGTCTTCGGGGACGCCCATCTTTTTCCAGAATTCCGCGCTTTCGTCGTCGCGGGGGCAGTCTTCGTCGCCCTTGAAAACGGTAACCGCGAATTTGCTTTTGTCGAATTCAAGATGATTCAGCAAGAAGTCGTACGAGCAGGAAATTGCATATTCCTTGAAGTAGTCACCGAGCGACCATCTGCCCAGCATTTCAAAAAACGTGCAGTGCGTCGGATCGCCGACTTCTTCGATATCGCCCGTGCGGACGCAGATTTGCACGTCGGTCAAACGGTTGCCCGCAGGGTGTTTTTCGCCGAGAAGGTACGGTACGAGGGGGTGCATGCCCGCCGTCGTGAACAATACCGTCGGATCGTTTTCGGGGATAAGCGACGCGCTGGAAATAACGGCGTGTCCCTTTGATTTGTAATAGTCGAGATAAATTTTGCGAAGTTCGCTGCTTGTAAGATTTTTCATAAATATCCTTAAATTAAATTATCTTCTGATAAATTGCCCGGAACCCGTGCGGCAATACGCCGAGTTTGATGAGATAGCCTTCCGCGCCGTCGCCCTCGCTGACGGTGAGTTTGTCCGCGCCGAGATATTTCAGAATAAGCGAGTACATAAGTATGCCCGGGGCGATGATGTCTGCGCGCTTTTCGGGGAGCCCTTTCACGTGGCGGCGTTCTTCCATCGTCATTTTGCTGATTTTGTCGTACATGTTTTCGATGTCGGAAAGCGTCAGCACCGAGCCGTTGACGACGTTCGGATCGTATGTTTCAAGTTGGTTTTTCATCGCTGCCATCGTGGATATCGTGCCGCCGATTGCGACGACGTTGTCAAACGGCGGAACTTCGCCGTATCCCATAAGACAGTCGTTGATGAACGGCGTCATTTCGATTCTTTCGCGCTCGATTGCAGAAAGCCTGACGATGCCGTACGGCAAACTTTTGGAATATAATATGTTTTCGCCGTCGCCGACCGAAATTTCGGTGCTTGCGCCGCCCATGTCGATAACGCAGCATCTGCCTTTCGTGCTTGCGCCCAAGAACCCGATTTCCGCCTCAGTCTTTTTGTCCAGAATGTCGATTTCAAGCCCGCAAAGTTCCCTGACTCTGTCGACGAACCTGTATTTGTTTTTCGCGGAGCGCACCGCTTCCGTCGCGTAGGCATAGACGTCTTCCGCGCCGTTTTGCATCGCAACGAAATAATACTCCGCAACGGCCTGAGCCGTACGTTCGATACTGACGGGTTGCAACGTGTTCATCTCGTCCATATTCTCGGCAAGACGCGTCGTGTTCACCCTTTTTTCGACCTTTTCGCCGTCCGTCATCATAAGCCTTACGGACGTGCTGCCTATGTCGATTACTCCGAATAACATAAGTCCCTCACTAAAATAATACAACTATTATAAACAAGTAATAAGAGTTTGTCAATTTATGAAAACTTAATGCATACATTGTTTTTATGGAAAACGAAAAAAGAGGAGCGCTCGCGCTCGAAAACGACCGCCTGACCGTTACGTCCGTTTCAAAAGTGATTTCGTCGGGCGACAAGTCGATTGTATTGATGCAAAACAAGGAAACGTTGACAATCACGGGCGAAGGGCTTTCCGTCACCGAAATCAACCTTGACTCGGGACGGCTTTCGGCAACCGGCAGAGTGAAAGAAATCAGGTTTTCGGAAACGCTCACGAAGGCGGGACTTATCAAAAAGATTTTCAAATGACGCACTCGATAATTTCCGAAAGTTTTATCTTTCTTTCGATGATTCTTTGCGGAATGGCGTCGGGCGTGCTTTACGCCATACTTTACGGTTTGCGCCGCGTCGTGAAGAAAAAGTTTTTCGCGTTCTTATCCGACGTTATTTTTGCGGCGGCAACGCTAATAATTCTCTTTTTCGCGCTTGAAAAAACCTGCGGCGGTAACATAAGATTTTACCAAATCGCAGGCTTTATTGCGGGATTTTGTATTGTTGAACTGTTTTTTGCGCTGATTACGCAGCGGCGCCGATCATAATCACCAGAACGTTTGAGCGTATTATCGCATAACTGTATCCTTCCAGCTCGCGCCCGGTCGCTTGCATCGCATCTTTTGCGTATTTCTTCGCCGCGTCCTTGGTTAAGGAAAACGCAAATTCAAACTCCACAATCGTCGATTTCGGGAGCGTTTTCAACGCGCGCGCCATTTGCTGTGCCGCCAGATTTTTGTTTGTGATAACGTAATTGTATTCCGTGCCGTTTGACGTATAAGTTTCGTGCGCGTAATAATCGAACTTTCCTTCCGCTTTCGGGTAACCGTGTCCCTGCTTTTCAACGTGGGTGTTTTTCACTTCGTCGTCGGACAACAGGAAGTAGGCGTGCGACAAAAATTCCTTGCTGTCGTCGCCGACGTCGCCCCAGGTCGTGTCGACGAAATACCATTCCTTGTCCCCCGTGCCGTTAAGGTCAAGCAGGACTTTGTTCCAGGCGTGTCCGCCGAAGTTTTTGCCGTCGCTTGACGCTTCGCCGCTTATACGCACGGCGGTGATGCCCTCGATTCCGCACATTAAAACGAACGCTTTCGACTTTCCGTCGCAGACGGCGTGCATATCTTTCTTATAAAACTTATCAAGGAATATCCCTTCAAGGTAATATCCGTAATATTTCATTTTCTCGTTAAGGCTGAGATTTCCGCTTACATATGCGTCTTCGGCGTTTGCACAGTCGTGGTCGTAGCGCACGTTGTAGATTATGTAGTCGTAGATTGCGTGGACTTTTTCGTATTCGCTCATTTCGTCGGACACGATATAAGACAGCGCGTCTTTCGCGTTATCGTAAATTTGTTTGAGATTTTCGGCTTGCGAACCCATAAACACGGGCTTGTAGCCCCACGCCACCGCCTTGTACAGCATATTGCTTGTCGAAACGCTCATCGTTTCTTTCGCGCCGTCGATATAAAAGTTTCTTGTTTTCTTTACGTTGTCGTAATGGGGTTTCGAATACGTGTTTTGCACGGCGTCGGAGAAACCGTCGGGCGCGTCGTACTCGGGCGAATTTACCGTCTCGATAAGACCTGCCTCGTCGGCGAAAAACCTGAATTTTATCGTGAACTCGTTGCCATCGATTTCAAGCGAGTACCCCGGGATAATGCCCGACTCTTCAACGCAATCCCTGACTTCGGACACGTCTTTTTTTACGGTTTCGGGCGTCGCGTATCCCGCGTAAAACTTGATTTCCGCGATTTTGTTTTCCAGAACGAAAAGGATAAGGTTTTTAAGTTCTTCCTTGGAAGTTATATATCTGTTTTGCGCGTATCCGCCGTAATCGTGGAAGTGCGAGATGTAAAACCGCGCTTCGTCGTGTTCCGAAAGATATACGATTGTTTTTGTTTTCGTGATTTTGTTTATTTCCGCCGTTACCTTATGTTCGCCGTACTTCGTCGGCTTAAAAGAAAAGGTTCTGCCCGTCGAATAATACTTGTCGTTGACGTACCATTTGACGCTTTCGACATCGGCTTTTGCGGGCGAAAGAGTTGCCGTGAACGTTACCGTTTCCGCCGTGGTCTGGCTGAGTTTTCCGTTCGCGACGACTTCGATATGGTTTGCGGCAACGTTGTCCTTGACGACGAAATTAACTTCGCGGCTTACTCCGTCCACATCGACTTTTAATGTGAACGTCCCTTCTTTTCCGATTGCGGCAATCGTGTCGTTGACCTCGCCCATGCCGTTTGAACGGATTGTTTCAAGAGTCGTCGTGGAAATCAAATTCCCGCCTTCGTCGTAAACGTACGCCGTCGCGGTCTTTTTGGGAAGCGAGTTGTCGAAATATCTTGCGCGCACGACGATTTTTTCTTCCGTACCGACGCGATATTTGTCAAGATATACGAGAAGTTCCTTGTCGGCGCAGAATTCGACGGTTTCGGATTTTCCGTCCGCCGTTACGGTGGCAAAATATATTTCTCCCGCCGTGGGAAGGTACGACGCGGTTTTACCGCTTGCCGTCGCGACTTCTTCGCCCGCGCCGTTCGTGAATTTCCACGAAAAGACGGTGTCGGGGTTCGTGCCGTCGTTGAGCGTTGCGGAAAAACCGACGCTTTTCGGCGTTTCGCCAGATTGCAACAACTGATATTGATTTTCAACGCCGATTTTTACCGTTGAAACGTCGGCGTAATCAACGTTTACTTTAAGTTCCGCCGTGTCGCCTTTGCCGTTGGTTGCGGTAATCGTGACCGCGGTTTGGGTTTTCCCGACGGCTTTTATGCTTGTCCGCCCGTATATTTCGACCTTTGTTTTGTCCGACGTGGACAAAGTGAACTCGTCGGTGCGCCCGTTACTGAGCGTTACGTCGTACGTTTCGCCGATTTTCAGCGTTATCTCGCTTTCGGACAGCGCAAACTTCCCTTCCGGGTGCAAAATTCCTTGTATAAGACTGCATCCGCAAAGCGCGGCGCAAAGAAGCGCGACAACCGCGGCAATCAGCGTTATTTTCAAAAATCTTTTGTTTTTCATAGTAAATATATTTTATACTAATCTTGTTAAAAGGTCAATACGATTTTTTCTTGTTAAAGCCACTTCGATGTGATATAATCGGTCTTATGCAAGATACCATTCCTTTTCTTACGACGATAATCACAAAAGCCGAAGCGGACGAGATGAATCCGCTTGTTCTCGCTTTCGTCGGCGACTCCGTACAACAACTGTACGTCAGAACGCGGCTTGCCCTTTCGTCCGACAAAAAATCGGGCGCGCTCCATAAACTCGCAACCAAGGAAATCAAGGCGGAAGCGCAGGCGGATAAAATCGAAAAACTGCTGCCGTGTCTTTCGGAAGAAGAAGTCGCGGTTTACAAGCGCGCAAGAAACGCGCATTATTCGTCGTCGGCAAAAAACGCAAGTATCGGCGACTACAAAAAAGCAAGCGGATTCGAGGCTCTTCTCGGATACCTGTATCTCACGGGAAAACACGACCGCCTGAACGAATTGCTTTCAATCGAATAAGGAGAAATCATGTTAATTACGGGAAAAAACGCAGTGTATGAGGCGTTGCGCTCCGACGCAACCGTTGAAAAACTTTACGTACAAAGAGGCGAAACGACGGGCGTCGTAAAAAACATAATCGCCCTTGCAAAAGAAAAGAAAATCGTCGTGTCCGTCGTCGATAAAACCGCGCTCGACCGCATCACGCAAAACGCAAAACATCAGGGAGTCGCGCTTACTCAGACGGAGTTTGTTTATTCGTCTTTGGACGACATTTTGTCTTTTGCGAAATCGAAAGACGAGCCGCCCTTTATCGTGATTCTGGACGAACTTTCCGACCCTCACAATCTCGGCAGCATTATCCGTACGGCGGAGTGCGCGGGCGTGCACGGGATCGTCATCGGAAAGCACCGCGGCGTTACCGTGAACGACACCGTTTTAAGGTGCTCCGCAGGCGCGGCGGAACACGTGAAAATCGCGAAAGTTACCAACGTCAACGACGCGATAAATTATCTTAAATCACAAAACGTGTATGTTTATTGCGCGGATATGGACGGTGAACCTATGTATCGTGCAAATCTTACCGGGGCAATCGCATTGCTTGTCGGCGGCGAAGACAGCGGCGTAAAACGCCTTTCAAAGGAACTTGCCGACGGCGTGATTTCCATTCCGATGAGCGGAAAAATCAACAGCCTGAACGCCTCGGTTGCCGCCGCCGTCGTGATTTACGAAAAGGTACGACAGGACAGAAAATGACATACGAAACTTTGCCCGACGAGGAACTTGCAAAACGCGCGCAGTCAAACGACTCCGCCGCCGTAAACGAACTGCTGCATCGTCATAAATCGCTGGTCAACAAGGCGGTGCGCCGCTTCTTTTTGCCGTCGGGCGACACCGACGATCTTGTGCAGGAAGGAATGGTCGCGCTGTTCAACGCGATTATGAATTACGACGAAAAAGCCGGTGCGAGTTTCACAACGTTTGCCTACATCTGCGTCAGAAAAAGAATTATCGGGTTAATCAGGAAATCTTCAAGCGGGAAAAATCGTGCGCTTAACGACAGCGTGCCGCTTGACGACGTCGAAATCGCGTCGGGCAATCCCGAAACCGTTTATATCGAAGAGGAGCGGGAAACCCTTTTAATGCGGGAAATCGAAAGCGTTTTATCGGAAGAAGAACAGCGGATTTTTTACGCTTATCTTGACGGCGACTCGTATCGGGAAATCGCCGCCTCTCTTTCGGTTTCCACAAAAAAAGTCGACAACACCCTGCAAAAAATAAGAAAATCGCTGAAAAAATCGTTAAATCGCTGACTTTTTGACCGATTTTCGCTTTACATAAACGAATAAATTATTTATAATAATTGCACGTTGATATATTATCGACGAATTTCCTTGCCTGTTTAAGCAGGCCACAAAGTCCACAAGGAGGTATAAAAAGATGAACAAGTATGAAATCCTTTACATCATCGACAATGACGTTTCGGAAGAAGACAAGGCTGCTCTCGTCGACAGGTTCTCGGACCTCGTCGTAAAGCTCGGCGGCACCGTTGACGGCATTGACAAGTGGGGTACCCGCAAATATGCATATCCCATCAACGATAAGAACGAAGGCTACTACGTCTTGATGAACTTTACGGCAGACGCATCCGCTCCCGCCGAAATCGATCGTCAGATGAAAATCACAGACGCAATCGTACGTCAGATGATTATCCGCAAATAACCGCATAAGGGGTCATTTATGAACAAAGTATTTTTAATCGGTAATTTAACAAAGAATCCCGAACTCACCAACACCGGCTCGGGCATTCCCGTTTGCAGATTCACGCTTGCCGTGTCGCGCAGATTTTCCAACAGCGACGGCGTAAGAGATACCGACTTCCTTCCCGTTGTCGTATGGAGAACGCAGGCGGAACATTGCAACAAATACTTGAAAAAAGGCAGTAAAGCGGCCGTATCCGGATCGGTTCAGACCCGCAGTTACGACGCTCCCGACGGAAGCCGCAGATACGTCACCGAAATCGTTGCCGACGAGGTTCAGTTCCTCAGCACCAAGGCCGAAGACGAATCCGCCTCGAACGACGGCGTGTTCGACGACCTTAAAGCCGTTGACGAGAATCTGCCCTTCTGATTTTCGCCCGTATATAGGGCTCAATAATTAAGAGGTATATTAAAATGAGTGAAGAAGTAAAACGCCCCGTTCAGGGCGGCAAAAGAATTCCCAAAAAGAAAGTCTGCCAATTCTGCGTCGATAAGGCAACCGAAATCGACTACAAAGACGTTGCCAAACTTCGCAAATACATCACCGAAAAAGGCAAGATGATGCCCCGTCGTATGACCGGCGTCTGTGCAAAACATCAGCGTTTCTTGTCCGACGCAATCAAACGCGCCCGCGTTATGGCATTGCTTCCCTACAAAGCAGACTAATTATTAAACCAATCAAAAACGCACCGTTTCCACGGTGCGTTTTTTGCTGCGCGCAAGACGTTTACATCTTTTTTTCTTGACTGTCAATAGGACGCTCTTGCTATATAGCAATAGACCGTTTTCTTTCGAGGTATTGTTTTAAATATATGCGTTGGCGGTTTTATGGCTGTTCGGTATTTATAAATGACTTTCTCGCATATCCGTTGCGAAAAGCAAAGCGGAATAAAACACTTTTGATATAAATAATCCCGCCATAAAAAGGCGGGTTTTAATACTCTCCCCCAAAACGGCGAGAATTTGATTAAATAATATCTTCCCTAAAACGGCAGAATTTTGATGAGATTTTGACGTTTCTTGGCAAGTTCTTGCGAGCGCGCGTACTCAGGCGTACGTAACCGAGCAAGGTTTTGCCAAAAACTCAAAAGGTCGCAAAATTATGCCGTTTTAATTGTATTGGTTTTGAAGAAGATCCAGCATCTCCCTACTCCCGCCGACAAGCAACGTATCGCCGTCAAGCAAAGGTTCGTCCGCGGCGAAGTTGACGATAACGTCGTTGTCGCGCTCGACAGCAAGAACGTTGACGTCGTATTTTTTGCGGATATCCAGCGTCACAAGGGAGCTTCCCGCCCAACTTGACGGAAGTTCCATTTCGATAATGCTGTATTTGCTGCTTATGGTCATTATGTCGTGCAGCAAGGGGTTGGCAAGGCGTGCGCCCATTTTTTCGCCCATTTCCATTTCGGGAATGACGACCTCGTCCGCGCCGACGCGTTCCAGAACCATTTTATGTTTAAGGTTTTCGGCCTTTGCGATGACCTTTTTGACGCCGATTTCCTTGCAGGTGAGCGCGCACAAAACGCTTGCTTCCAGGTCGCTTGCGATGCCGATAATGACGACGTCGAAGTTTTCGATGCCGAGCGCGCGCAAAGTGCGTTCGTCGGTAACGTCGGCGACGACGGCGTGCGTGGTGTACTCGTGCGCTTCCGTGATGACCTCTTCTTTTATATCGACGGCAAGGACTTCCTCGCCTTTTTCAAACAAGGTTTTCGCGACGGTCGAGCCGAATCTGCCAAGTCCGATTACCGCAAATTGTTGATTTTTCGATTTTTTGTTTTTCATAAAATAAACCTCCGCTTATCCGATAAGAATTTTGGCATCGGGGTATTTGATATTTGCCGATTGTTTTTTTGTATTCAAAAGCGCGGTGCCGATTGTCAGCGGCCCGAGACGACCGATGAACATCGAAAAACACAGCGTAATGAGCGCGGGCGTATGGAGCGATGTCGTGAGCCCTGCCGATACGCCGACCGTGCCGAACGCGCTGAACGCCTCGTACATGCTGTCGATGACGGACAACCGCACGCCGTACGCCGCCTCCGTCGCCCAGATTATGAGAGCCTGCGCGAAAGAACCCAGGAAATATGCCGTCGTAACGACCGCCGCGCGTTTTATCGTCCTTGTGTTGATTGTTTCCTTGCCGACAACGACTTCGTCGCGGCCACGGAATACGGACGCGAACAACATAATCATAACGAAAATGGTTGTGGTTTTTACGCCGCCGCCCGTCGATGCGGGACACGCGCCGACGAACATAAGCACCATCGTCGCGACTTTTGCACCGTCCGTGAGATTTGCCTGATCTATCGACGTCCAGCCCGCCGTCCTTGCCGTCGTCGACTGGAAAAACGCGTTAAGGACTTTGTCGCCCCAGTCCATCGGACCGAGCGTGCCGGGATTGTTCCATTCGATACCGAGTATCACCGCCGCGCCGACAACAAGCAAAATCGCCGTCATCGAAAGCGAAACGCGCGTGTGAAGCCGAAGCGGTCTGTTTCTCTTTTTCCTTAATATGTCGTTGAAAACCAAAAAGCCGAGCCCGCCCGATATGATAAGCACCATTACGGTGATAAGCACGACGGGATCGTGCGAAAATGCCGAAATGCTGGAAAACGCGCCGTAGTCTTTGCCCATTATGTCGATGCCCGCGTTGCAGAACGACGAAACCGCCGTGAACAACGAAACGTATATGCCGCGCGCGCCGAGGGCGGGGACAAGCCTTGTCATAAGCATAAGCGTGCCGAACCCTTCAAAAATGAACGTGAACGCAATGATTCGTTTTGTCAGTTTCACAACGCCTTTCAGGCTGTCCTGGTCAAGCGACTCCTGAATCGTCATGCGCTCTTTCAGGCTGATTTTCTTGCCGACAAGCATAAACATGAACGTCGTCGTGGTCATGAACCCGAGACCGCCGATTTGTATGAGCAACAAAACGACGATTTGTCCGAAAATCGACAGCTGAGTTGCGGGATCTATGACGGTAAGCCCCGTCACGCACACCGCGGTCGTCGAGGTGAACAACGCGGGAACAAAGCCGATTGTCTTCCCGCTTGCCGAAGAAAACGGAAGCACCAGCAAAATCGTCCCGACGGCGATGACGCCCAAAAACCCGAGCACGATATATCGCGCGGGAGTCATAAGATTCTTAATTTTTTTGCCGACAGCCTTGAACAACTGCCCTGTTTTTTCTTTCATCAATCCTTAATTTCCCAGTCGATCGGCGCGATACCGTTTTTTTCCAAAAACTCGTTCGTCCTTGAAAACGGCTTGCTGCCGAAAAACCCGTTGTATGCAGAAAGCGGACTTGGATGTGCGCTTTCGATAACGTAATGTATCGGATTTGTAATATATTGCTTTTTCGAGCGGGCGTTTGCGCCCCACAGAATAAAGACTATCGGGGTGTCCCGCTCGTTAAGTTTTTTGATAATATCGTCGGTAAAAATCTGCCAGCCGCAGTTTTTGTGGCTGTTGGCAAGGTGCGCGCGCACCGTCAATACCGAGTTCAAAAGAAGCACGCCCTGCTTTGCCCAACTTTCAAGACAGCCGTGCGGCGCGGGCGAAATGCCCAGATCGCTTTTCAGCTCCTTGTAAATATTGACAAGCGACGGCGGAATATCCACACCCTTTTTCACCGAGAAGGAAAGCCCGTGAGCCTGCCCTTCTTCGTGATAAGGGTCTTGTCCGATTATCACCGCTTTGACGGCGTAATAATCGGTGTATTTCAGCGCGTTGAATATGTCGTACATCGACGGATAGCAGACGTGATGTGAATACTCGTCTTTCAGAAATTCGCGGATTTTAAGGTAGTTTTCTCCCGAAAACTCGTCCTTCAAAATCTCGTCCCAGCTGTTGCCGATGCTCACCATAAATTATTTCAGTTCCTCGTATTTTCTTGCCATCATGGCGTCGATATAGGAAAGCGCGTCTTCGTACTTCACCTTTTCCGCCGAAAGCGTCGCTCGGTCGGTAACTTCGATTTCGTCGTTTTGAAGTCCGCGGGGGCTTACCACGACGCGGATAGGCATACCCATAAGGTCGGCGTCGGCGAATTTCACGCCGTTTGAGACGTTTTCGCGGTCGTCAAGAAGCACGTTCACTCCTTTTTTCATAAGCGCGTCGTACAGCGCAAAAGCCTTTTCGCGGACGTTTTGGTCGTCGATACGCAAGGGGCAGATGTGCACCTTGTAAGGCGCGACGGTGATTGGCAGAATAAGTCCCGCTTTGTCGTTGCTTTCCTGCGCGATTGCAGCGATTGCACGGCCTACGCCGATACCGTAACAGCCCATAATGGGATTGACGGCTTCGCCTTTTTCGTTAAGCACGGTCATGCCCATGCTCTTTGTGTATTTCGTGCCGAGTTGGAAAATGTTGCCGATTTCGATGCCGTTTTCAAGGTGCAGCGGTTTTCCGCAAACGGGGCATTTGTCGCCTGCTTTCACTTTTGCGATATCGACGAACGATTTGGGCTTAATATCGCGCGCGACGTTCACGCCTTTCACGTGGTACAGCGGCTTGTTTGCGCCGGTAACCATATTGTGCGCGCCTTCCAAAGACTTATCGAAAACGACGATTCCGTCTTTCAGGTCAAGCCCGATTGGCCCGATATTTCCCGCGACGAGCCCCGATTCTTCGTCGGCTTCCCACGGGACGATGTTTTTCATAATCGCTTTTTTGAGTTTGGCTTCGTTGACTTCCAAATCGCCCCTGATAAACGCGACGACAACCGTCTTTTCGCCCTTCACGGCGTAAACGACCGCCTTTATCGTCTGATAAGGCTGAACTTTCAAAAATTCCGAAACTTCCGCAATGTCTTTGGCGTCGCCGGTGAAAACTTCTTCCTTTTCCGCGTCCGCGCCGAAATCGACCTCGGGACGTATGCCCGTCGCGACTTCCATATTCGACTTGTATCCGCACTCGTCGCAAAGCACGAGCGTGTCTTCGCCGACTTCTGTCAGCAGCATAAATTCATGAGCGATACTGCCGCCCATCATACCGCTGTCCGACTTGACCGCGATGAATTTTTTCAGCCCGATACGGCGGAATATGTTGTTGTATGCGTCGTATTCCTTGTAATAATGCTTTTCAAGGTCCTCCTCAGTCATGTGGAACGAGTACGCGTCTTTCATCGTGAATTCCCTGACGCGGATAAGTCCGCCGCGGCAACGAGGCTCGTCGCGGAACTTCGTCTGAATCTGATAAATCATGAACGGAAGCTGATTATAACTCGAAACGGTGTTTTTTGCAAGGTGTACCGCCGCTTCTTCGTGCGTCATTCCGAGAAGCATATCTTTGCCGCTTCTGTCCTTAAACCGCACCATCTCGCTGCCGATGCTTGAATATCTTCCCGACTGCTCCCAGAGTTCCCTGGGCATAACGACGGGGAACTTCACTTCCTGTCCGTCGATTTTGTTCATTTCGTCGCGGATAATGTCTTCGATATTCTTCGCCATAAGCTGGGCGGGAGAAGTAAGCGAGAAAATGCCGTTTGCAACCGGCTTGATATACCCCGCGCGGGCAAGCAGCGCGTGGCTTAAAATGGTAACGTCCGCAGGGGCTTCCTTAACGCGTTCCCCCACAAGTTTCGATAAAAGCATAATGCCTCCGATAAAAGTCGTAAATATTAAAGATATACAAAGTATATACTTATTTTATAATTTAGGCAAGGATTTGACGAAAATATAAACTTTGCGGGATTTTTCAAACTTTTTCGGAAAAATAAAAAGACGCGCCTTTCGCACGTCTTTTATCGTTGATTTTCTTATAGCGTAATATTTACACGTCAAGTTTCATCCACTCGCCTTTGATCCAGCCTTTCTTTTCAAAAAGGATTCTGAACAGCAGCGACACGACTGCGGGAATTACGAACATCAAAAACACGATGCCAAGCGCGATATTCGCGTCCGACACAACGCCTTTCGACGCCTCGACCGCGCCGAACACGCCGACGAGTCCGCTTGTGCCCATGCCGCCGCCGCCTGCGGTACAACGAAGTTTGAACACGCACGTCGCAATGGGACCTACGATTGCGGAGGCAATAATCGGCGGCACGAAAATGAGCGGGTGTTTCATAATGTTGGGGATTTGCAACATGCTGGTGCCGATACCTTGCGAGATAAGTCCGCCGACGCCGTTTTCTTTGAACGACATCACGGCAAAGCCGACCATTTGCGCCGCGCATCCGACGACAGCCGCGCCGCCCGCAAGCATCATCGCGTCGGACGTACTTCCCGACGCAATCGCAATCCATATCGCCGCAGAAGACGTGGGCATCGTCAAAAGTATACCCATCACGACGGATATCACAACGCCCATAATAAAGGGTTGCGCCGTCACCGAAATTTCAATGAATTTCTGAATTACTTTTATGAACCAGATTGCGGGATATGCGACAAACATTGAGATTATCGTCACAAACATCACCGTTAAAGGTACGATTAAGATATCAAGTTTTGTTTTGCCTTGTACAAGCAACACTATTTCAAGCGCGATAAGAGTCGATACGTACGAGCCGATGGGGTTGCCGGGCGCGCCCACTTTGAACGCCGTTATCGAGCCCGCCACCGCTTTCAACGAAAAACTTCCGTCGGACAAAAAATTGTAAACTTTGTCGGGCAAAAACGCCCCCAAAAATCCCGCGACCGCACACGCAAAAACCACAAGGTCGGGCGCTTTCAGTTTCTTGGCGATACCTACGCCGATGCCCGCGCCCATAAGCGTGCAGGCGATGTTTCCGATGAGAATAAGCAGTGCGCCGAATCCCGAATTCGCGCCGCACCAACTGCCGATCTGCTTAAATATCGTCCCTGCGATAAGCGTGACGAACAGTCCTTGCGCCATTCCCGAAAACGCGTCGATGAAGTAACGATTCGCGTACTTTTTGACGACGGTTTTCCACTTCTTTTCGGGTTCTTTCTGCTGAAATACGACGGGGTTCGTTTCGATTTCGGGAATAACGTTCACGGGTTCGGATTTCATTTATCTTTCTCCTTTATGCAGACTTTGCGTTGCGCCTTTTGTCCGCGACCTTATCAAGTTAATAAGATTTTAATGAATTATCTTATAAAAGTCAAACCTTATTCCCCCTTTCGGCGTTTTTCCGCCGTATCTTTCGTCGTTTTTTGTTTTTTAATAAAAAATCCCGCAATCTCGTTGCGGGAATTTCGTTTTGTTTTGAAAAATTAGCGACCGTTCACATTATCGTCTTTTCGCCGCGGAAAAGTTGCTGGCGTTCCTGCATATACTTCATCGTATCGACCGTCACGTTAAGCGCGCTTTTGAAGGCTTTGTCGTATGCCGACGAAAGTTCGTTGTCGCCTTTTTTGAGTTCGATCGTAGTCGTGGGGATTTTGCGCCGCGCAAACGGTGTGCTGTCGGTGAAAAGCGTTTCGCTGTATCTGAACGCCACGTCGTCGCACACTTCCTTAATCGCCTTGAACGCCACGTTGTTGATTTTCAGGTCGTAAATGTTTTTGTATTGTCTGTCGCCCTGTATCACGACGTTGTCGCAATCGCCTACTTTTGAAAAGTTTATCACGACGGGATTTATCAGTGATTCGTCCCTGCCGTAGTGTTGCAATATGAGTTGTTCCGCGCCCTTCGCGCCGCATTCTTTCGCGCCGAAGCACGCAAGCACGACTTTCGTATTGTCGGGGATAAGTTCGGGATGCAGCCTTAAATAGTCCGCAACCGCAAGGGATACCCCCGCCGCCTGCAATCCTTCGTGTCCGATGTTGCTGTTGCGCTTTTTGTATGAAAACATCGTGACAAGATAAAATATCGCAAGTCCGCAGAATATCGTCGGGAATAAAAACATCACCGCTTTGTCGCCGACGTTTAAGTGCGGCAGACATATCGCGATAATTTCAAACACGAGAAGCACGGGTATGCTGATGATCGACAACGCCTTGAACGCGCGCGAAATCCATTTCGGCAGGTTTTTGTCTTTCAGGAACATTACGACGTCCGACCTGTCCATATCGCTGTCGTAGTGACTGCCGATGACAAGCGTGTTTTCGGCAGGGGCTTTCGCCTCGATCGACGACAATACGTTGTAAGACGTGCGCTTCGGGAAAAGCGCGTTGAACGTGTTTTTGTTTGTCAGAACCTGTACGAAAAGCATTGCGCCGACAAAAACTGTAACAAGCATTGACAGCGCAAGAAAACCGTATGCGACGGCTTTGTCGTCGATAAGCACGCCCACTATATAAAACGCAAGCGCGATCGCGAAAATCACCCCGTAAACGGGTATGCCGAATCGTCCCGCAAGCGGCGCGACGGTGGTGGGTTCCGTCCTTGCCGGAAGCCCTAAAATCTTTTCGTAAAGCTCACGGATTTTTACTGCGCCTTTCTTTTCGTCAATGCTTGTCGCAATCCTGACGGGCGCGGCGGTTTCAACCTTTTCCACAAAAGTGTCGGCGATGATGTTCGCCCTTTTAAGGTCGACTTCCGACGGCGTTATGTTGCCGTTTTCGGACTTTATATTGTCGTTTTCAACGTTTAACATCGTTTTTTACTCATAGAACAGAATGTCGCCGTAAGACGGGAACGGCCATTCTTTCTTCTCGGTGATAAGTTCGAGCTTGTCCACGCTTTCACGCAGTCTGTTCATTGCGACAAGGACTTTGTCGCGATAACACTCTGCCTGTTTTTCAAAATTCTCAATCGACTTTGCCTTTGCAAGAGCGTGTTCAAGGTCGGTCGTGCGACGATCGGTTTCGTCGATAAGTTTATCGGTTTCGGCAAGCAGCCTTTCGTCCGCCGCCCCGAATTTCGGATTTATTTCCCTTACGTCTTTCAGGTATGCCGCAAGTTTTCCTTCCGTCCTCATGACCGCGGGCAGAATTTGTTTCCTTGCGATATTTCGCATTGCAAGAGCCTCGATATTGACGGTCTTTGCGTAATTTTCGACAAAGATTTCATAGCGGCTCGTAAGTTCCTTTTCGCTTAACACGCCGTTCCTTTCATAAAGATTGACAATATCCTTGTCCAGCATACATCTGAACGCGTCAAGGCTGTTGGACGTCATATGAAGACCGCGGCGTTTCGCTTCTTCCACCCATTCCTTGCTGTAATTGTTGCCGTTATAGATAATGCGGCCGTGCGCGCGGATATAAGACACGATGATTTCCGACAACGCGTGGTCGAGGTCTTCGCCCGATTTTGTCTTTTCTTCGATTTCGTCGGCGATACGGCGCACCATTTCGGCGGTTATCGTGTCAAGGACGATTATGGACGTCGCAAGCGACGCGCTGCTTCCGACCATACGGAATTCAAACTTGTTCCCCGTGAACGCAAACGGCGAGGTGCGGTTTCTGTCGGTGTTGTCCTTTTTGAGTTTCGGGAAAGACGGCAGCCCCATTTTGATGTACTCTTTGACTTTCGTAACGGCGGTTTTGCCTTCTTTCAGCGTTTCAAACGCCGAGTAAAGGTCGTTGCCGACGAAAACCGAGATTATCGACGGGGGTGCTTCGTTTCCGCCCAGACGGTTGTCGTTTCCCGCGCTTGCCGCGCTCATTCTGACAAGGTCGGCATATTCGTCCACGCCCGCGATGACCGCAAGTATCATAAGCATGAATATGCGGTTTTCGGCGGGATTGCTGCCGGGCTCCAAAAGGTTCACGCCCGTGTCCGTCATTATCGACCAGTTGTTGTGTTTGCCGCTGCCGTTGACGCCGTTGAAAGGTTTTTCGTGCAGAAGACACGCAAGATCGTGCTTTTCCGCAACCTTTTTCATCGTTTCCATGATAAGCTGGTTCTGGTCGGTCGCGATGTTTGCGGACGTGAAAATCGGCGCAAGTTCGTGCTGAGCGGGCGCGACTTCGTTATGCTCCGTCTTTGCGGCGATGCCGAGTTTCCAGAGTTCGCGATTCAGATCTTCCATAAAAAAGGCGACGCGGTCACGGATTGTCGCGTAATACTGGTCGGACTTTTCCTGTCCTTTTGCGGGGGGCGCGCCGAACAAAGTACGTCCCGCGTACTTCAAGTCTTCGCGCTGCATATAGTGGTTTTTGTCGATCAAAAAATATTCCTGCTCGCCGCCGACGACGGGAGTAACTTTTTTGGTTTCGTTATCGCCAAGAATCCTTAAAAGCCTTAAAACCTCGCGGTTTAAAACGTTCATACTGCGAAGGAGCGGGGTTTTTTTGTCAAGCGCCTCGCCGGTGTAGGCGCAAAACGCCGTCGGTATGCACAGTACGCCCGCGCCGCCCTTTGAACGCTTGATAAACGCCGGGGAACTGCAATCCCATACGGTGTAGCCGCGCGCCTCGAACGTGGCGCGGATTCCGCCCGACGGGAAACTCGACGCGTCCGCTTCTCCCTTTGAAAGACTTTTGCCAGAAAATTCCAGAAGAACCTTTCCGTCTTTGTCGACGGAAATGAAACTGTCGTGCTTTTCCGCCGTGTATTCCGTCATCGGCTGGAACCAGTGCGTGAAATGCGTCGCACCCTTTTCGACAGCCCACGTCTTCATTGCCGCGGCAACTTCGTCGGCAAGACTCCTCGGAAGTTCGTCGCCGCGCGCGATAACGTCTTTCAGCGCGCGATACGCGTCTTCCGACATATATCGCTGCATCACTTCGTCGGTGAACACTTCTTCCTGAAAAATATCTTTGATGTTCAGTCTTTCGTAATAAGCCATAAAAAATCCTTTTTCGATTTAATTACTATATTATAGCCTTAATAAGTTAATATAGTCAATGATTTTTCCTTAATAAAAACGGGCGCGATTTTCGCGCCCGACCTTTTTCGTTATGCCTTTTTTATCGTGAATCCGTCTTTCGTGTCGACAAGAATAAACCCTTTGTCCGCGATTTCTTTCCTGATTTCGTCGGCGAGAGCGTAGTTCTTTTCGGCTTTCGCCGCCTTTCTCTTTTCCGCAAGCGCGAAAATTTCTTCGGGGACGGACACGTTGTCTTCGGCGTCGGCTTTGTCGTATTTTTTCAAAAATTCTTTTGCGTCCGCGCGGAACAATCCAAGGATATCGTAGTTTTCACGGATTGCGTTGATGTCTTCGATTGCGGTTACGTCACCGTCTTTCAACTTCTTTCTGACGGTTTTGAAATACCCGAAAAGATTGCTTATCGCAAGTGCGGTGTTGAAGTCGTCGTCCATGCAATTTACAAAGTCTTCTCCGATTTTTTCGGTCTTTTTGCTGCTTTCAAGCCCGGATTTTTCGGCTTCTTCCAAAACTCTGTAAAAATCGACAAGGTGTTTTTCGGCGGTGGGGAACAAATCGTCCGTAACGTTAATGTCGGCGCGATAGTTCGTCTGCAACAGCGCGAATTTTATCGTTTCCGCCGAATACTTTTTCAACAAATCTTCAAGGAGCAGACTGTTGCCCAAAGACTTGCTCATTTTTTGTCCGTTAACCTTAATAAGCCCGTTGTGAATCCAGTATTTCACGAATTTTTTGCCGGTAAGCGCCTCGGACTGCGCGATTTCGTTTTCGTGATGCGGGAAAATAAGGTCGCGGCCGCCGCCGTGTATGTCGATTTGGTCGCCGAACGCCGCGCGGTTCATTGCCGAACATTCGATATGCCAGCCGGGACGTCCTTTGCCCCACGGGCTGTCCCACGAAATTTCGCCTTCTTTTGCGGACTTCCAAAGCGCAAAGTCCAGCGCGCTTTTCTTGTTGTCTTCGTTTTCGATGCGGACGCCGGAAAACGCTTCTTCGGTTTTTCTGTTGCTGAGCGCGCCGTAGGACGGGAATTTTTCGACGGAGAAATACACGTCGCCTTCGGGCGTTGCGTAGGCGTACCCTTTTTCTTCCAGCCCCTTTATGAAGTCAATGATGTTGTCGATATTGCACGTCGCTTTCAGCCAGATGTCGGGATCGTCCACGTCGAACTCACGCATAACTTTGTCGATGCGTTTTATCATCATTGCCGCGTACTTGTCGGCAGGGATTCCCGTTTCTTTCGATTTTGCGATAATCTTATCGTCGACGTCGGTGTAATTCCTCGCATACGTTACGTCAAAGCCCCTTTTCACAAGGTACTTTCTGATGATGTCGTAAATGAGCGCCTGATATGCGTGACCGATGTGAGCGTCGCCCGAAACGGTGATGCCGCACGCGTACATATTTATTTTGTTGTCCGAAAGCGGAATAAGTTCTTCCTTTCTTCTTGTCAGCGTATTGTATACTTTAACCATACTTTTTCTCCTTTAATCTGTCGTTTCGGTTGATTTGGTATTTTCTTCGTTTGCAATCGAATAACGCGAACAGTTGATGCCCGAAAGGTTTTCGATTTGCGTTAGCCTTGCGTTTATGCGGCGAAGTTCTTCCAGCACGGGGTCGGGAAGTTCCACCTGATTTAAGCTGTCCACGCGCTTTCCGTCCTGCTTTACGATGCGCCCGGGAACGCCCACGACTGTGCAGTTTTCGGGCACCGGTTTCAGCACTACGCTGCCCGCGCCGATCTTACTTCCCTTGCCGACGGTGAACGGACCGAGAACCTTTGCGCCCGCCGCAATCACGACGTTGTCCTCGATCGTGGGGTGTCGTTTGCCCGCGTCTTTTCCCGTGCCGCCAAGCGTTACGCCCTGATAAAGCGTAACGTTGTTGCCGACTTCCGCCGTTTCGCCGATGACGACTCCCGCGCCGTGGTCGATGAACACTCCCTTGCCGATTGTCGCGCCCGGGTGAATTTCAATGCCCGTCCAGAACCGCACGTATTGCGAAATTACCCGCGCAAGGAATTTCATTTTGTGTCTGTAACACCAGTTTGCGGGACGATGCCACATAAGCGCCTTTACCCCGGGATAGGTAAACAGCACCATAATTTTGCTTGTCGCGGCAGGATCTTTTTCCATTGCCGCCGCCACGTAACTTTTGAGATATCCCGACATTTTTACCTTCCTTTAATAAAAAATCCGTCCGAAAAGTTTCCTTTAAGGACGGGCTGAAATTAACTCCGTTGTTCCACCTCAATCAAGGATAGCGCAATAACGTTTGCGCGCACGCACGGGCATTTCCTCCCGTAAGGCTCAAAACCGCACTTCCCGCATTTATCCAAAAAACCTTGCAGCCAAAGGGTTTTCTCTCTTGATGGCGTCCTGCGCTACTCTTGTTTCTCATCGCCTGTGAGTTTAGTATATTATATTTATTATTATGCGCGTTGTCAAGTGGTTGTTTTCTCTCTGATATTTTCCGCCTTTTCGTTATTGTTTTTTGCGCTTTTCAAGGAGTTCCGACGGCACTCCCGCAAAAATTTTTCCCATCTTGCCAAAATCGTGTATCATCGTAAATCCGTACTTTTCGTAAAACCTGATGCCGCCCGCGTTGTCGCCGCCAACGCCCAAATGCACGCCTTTCACGCCATTTTCGGCAAGGTAATCCATGAGGGCGTCCATAAGTTTCGTGCCGTATCCCTTATGTTGTGCCTCGGGCAAAATGTCGATATGCAAATGCGCGGGATATTTTTTCGCGTCCATATACAAACTTTGACGGAATGCGAAAAAGTGCGTGAACGCTTCAATCCTTGAAAGTTTCCTGACGCGCGGCATAACGTATCTGGTGAACGTTTTCACAAAGGTTTTGTAATCAAGACTTGACAGGATATATCCGACCGCAACGTCGTCTTCGTCCCGCGCAAGAATAAAGATTCCGTCGGGCTCGAACTCGATATAATAGTCGGCGTAAAGCGTTGCGACAAGTTCCGGATTTTTGACATATGCGGGCGCGGTCGCCGTAAGATGGCAAATCTTCCTTACGGCGTCGCGATCCGATTCTCTGTATTTCCTGATATGGTATGCCATTACTCGGTCGCAAATCGAATTGCAATTCTGATGAAGTCGGCGGCCTTCATTTCGCCCACTTTTTCACCCGTTGCTTTGACGGTCTTGTTCAATTCTTCTTCGGTCAACCCGAGATTGCCCCAAGTGTTAAGTTTGCGCAAGGTGGCATCTTTTATTTTGTCGGTCACTTCGGCTTCGATTGAAGAAATCTTACTGTTTCCGAGCTCGTATAAAATGCTGTTTGTGTCGTTAAGTTCCATCACGTCGCCGATACGCATATCTTTCACGATTTTGTCCATCGTGCCGCTGTCGGCAAGGTCCTTAACGGTCATCGTTGCCATTTTTGAAAGAATCTTGTCGGATTCGCCGTTATAAATGCAAGCGTAGTATTCGGTTGCTGTTTCGCCGTCAAACTTAAAGCGTTTGTAGTCGGACAATTTATAAAGATTTCCGTTGTACTTAAAGTATGCTCCGTCGGCTTCTGCTACCCCGTGTTCGTTGTAAAGCGTCCCGAACTTGATATGGTCGTTAACCGGCGTGCCGTCTTGTTCTTTTTCAAGATATACGTAATCGCCGTTGTTGTTTCTGACGTAGCCTGCTTCCAGGAACAGGTTGCCGTCCTTATAATATGCGACGTGTTGCCCGATTTTATCGTGGCTTGTTGCAACCGCCGCGTCGAAATCTGTCGCTTTGACGTAAACTTTGCCGTCGATTTCCAGAACGTCCGAAAGGGTTGCTCCGTTGACGACTTCGTCGACGCCCGTCGAAAGCGTGCCGATAGTTTTGTCCTGCAATCCGACAAGCACTCCCGAACTTGCCTTATCGACAATCACGTACTGCGTGACACTCGTCGCAATCGTGCCCGTTGCGCGCACGAATTTAATGTCCGTGTCGGGATCGGTCTCCACGTAACCCACGTTGAACGTTCCCGCGTAATCGGGGGCTGCGTAAACGTCGGCAAGCGAAATATACTTCCTGACGCTTGTGTTGCCGATGTCCGCCGCCGTCGCGACTCTTAATTTATATCTTTCTTTGACCTTAACGACTTCCTTTAAGAGCGTGCTGTTGACAACGTTGTCCATACGGGCGGCAATATTGTTTACGCCGATTGTCGAAAGTTTTTTGACGACAGCGTTTCCGTCGCCTTCGTATACTCTCTTATATTCAGCCGTTTCGCCCGCCGCCGCAAGACGGAAGAATCCGTTTTCGCCGTGTGCGTCTTCGTCAAGGATAAATTTCGCGTCGGCAGTCGAGTCCAAAACAAACACGTCGCCGTCGATATCCATTACGCTTGAAAGTCGCGCGGCGTTTACAAGGTCGTCGATACCTGCGGTTTGCAACTCGCCGATGGTCTTGTCTGCAAGCGCGACGACAACGCCGTTGCTTGCCTTTTCGGTGATTTTGTATCTGTCGCCAAAGCCTGCAAGTCCGTCCTTATATTTCACAAGATATACGGTTTTATCCCCGTCTTTTGCGGTGATAAACGTGCCTTTGTATTCTTTGCCCGCGGAAAGTGCGGGAAGCGCAATATATGCGCCGTCCGTCGCTTTTTCTGCGGTCGTGACGGAAACAACTTTCATAATATCGCCGACTTTGACGTTCTTGACGTCTTTGTCGATTTCGGAAATTTTGCTGTCTTTCAGCTTTTTCAGAATGTCCGCGCTGTCGTCGGTAATCTCGATGACCTGACCGAGTTTCATATCGCCGATCGCGCCGTCAAGGGTGTTGAGATTTTCGTCCGCAAGCGCTTTAAGGACGGGCTCGCTCTTCCCGACGTGGACAAGCGCGTATCTTGCCAAAGAATCGGTTGACGAATATTCCGTGAGTTCTTCGTCGGTGACCTTTCCGTCTCTGCTGTAACCGTAAGTTTTCCACGGTTCTGCCTCGAAATAGTCCGCTTTTGTCGTTTCGACGTATCCGCGCCATTCAATGATTTCGGCGTATTTTGCGGGTTCTGTTCCGGTTGCGTCCTGAATCTTCGTGCGGACTGCCGCGCCTACACGGTAAAAATATTCAACGCCCGCTTCCGTGGCCGTTACAAAATCGTATTCGTAATAGAACAAACCGCTTTCATTCTTCGTCGAATAATCGACGTCGTATCTTTCGGTAACCGTCATACCGTGGCTGTCTTCGGGCACGACGTATGCGATGCCGAAACGGTTTTGTTTGCCCGATTTATCGTATCTGTTTTTGAAGTAAGGCAGTTCCGCTCCTGCTTTGAGTTTCCAGTTGCCGTCGTCGCTGACTTTTATCGTGCCCGCGTCGGCGTCAAGAAGATAATAAGTTTCGCCGCTGACTTTTTTGTCGTTCGGAACGTACTCAAAGTATTCGCTCGTGCCGTTTGCCGCGATGAGCGTTTTCTGCGAGAACTGCGCGCGCGATCTTCTGTACAAAACCGCCGTGTTATTTTGGTAATCCCATTCGGCATAAAAATCACGGTCGAAATCGGGCAAAACGTCTTCAAACTTAATGTTGTTTATCGCGGAATTGAGATCGCCTATTTTCACGTTTGCGACAGTGTCCAGCACGCCGCCCGCGCCAAACGACACGCCGAGAAGATATTGCATTTCGGCAATGGTCATTTCGTTGATTTCCAACGATTTAAGCAGCGCGTTGAATCCGTCGATGACAGGCTCCGAAATATGTTCCTGCACAATCGGCTTGCTTGCAAGCCCCGAGGTTGTGTCGATACCCGTCTTTTTCAGAACGTCGCCAAGCGTAAAGCAGTTAAGCACGACTTTCAGATTATCGCCTTTGAAAACGTCCGCGACCTTTAATGCGCCAAGCGTTTCGCGACTTTTGTCGTCCACCGTGATTTCAAGCGAGTTTTCAAGGATTTTGATGATGTCGATGCCGAAAATACGCTTCGCGTCGGACACCGTCGTCTCCTTGATGTTGCCGCCTTTCACCATATCGTAAATGTCAAGTATGGATTTGTTGCGGATTTCAGCGTCCTTGTCGATGAAAGTGAATTCCTGCTTTGTGTAGTTTTCCACGTCGTTGACGGAAACCGCCGCCACCGCATAGTACACCACGCCCGCAATCGTACCGCCGACAAGCAATACGCCCACGACAAGCCCTAAAATGAATGTAAGAAATTTTCCAAAACCGCCTTTCATAGTTCCTCCGATATATCGTAACGAAACAATATCGCATTATTTACTAATAATTATAATACTATATCAAAAATATATTTGCAAGCGATATGTATTTTTTATATACAATATAAAAATCCACCATTGCTCGGGTTTTTGGAAACCACGCTTTTCAAAAACAAAAGCACCCGCTTGGGGTGCTTTGATTTGAAATAATTTTCTAAAACGGAAAGAAATCGATAGATTTTTGATGTTTCTTTTGGGGTTCTGAAAATCCTAGTGTACTAATGCGTACACGGATTTTCAGGTTCCCGAAAAAACTCAAAAAGGTGCGATTTATTTTCGTTTTTGGTCTTCTTTTGCGCCGATTTTCTTGATGGTCCTATACACCGCTTCGATACCGCCCTCGAAAACGCTGGTCTTTAAGCGATCCGACTTATCGTTGGAAGTGTGGTAATAATTGGTGGCGATGGGGTTTTGCGCGGCGAAGGTAATGGTTTTCACGCCTGCGCGGCAGAACGGGGTGCTGTCGCAACCGCCGACGGGATTCCAGATTCTGCCCGTCTTTTTGACAAGACCGAGTTCCTGCAAGGATTCGTAAAGCATATCGCCCAGTTCCATATCGAATTTGCACATTTGCGCGGCGTCGCCCTGAATGACCTCGAAGTAGTCTTCGTCGGAGATGCTGTCGACGTTGATCTGATAGCAATTTTTGAGCATACCGTCGTCTTTATGGTGTTTCACGAACGCGCGCGAGCCGCGGAGACCGGATTCTTCACAAGCCATAGCGGCGCAGATAAGACGGCAGTTTTCGGGCAAATCTTCGGGATGCGCGCTGAAATGTTTTGCGATTTCCTGATTCAAGCCGATGCCCGTAAGGTTATCCATACAACCGGGGGACGCGATGGTTTTGTCGTGCGACAGGAATTGCGTGATGAAGTAAAGCCCCGGAATGCAGACGATGGGAAGGATATATCCGACGTATGCGTACCATTTCCAGGTGGTGATGGTTGCGGCGTTTGTCCACAAGGGATGAGCGTACGCCCCGCCCGCGGCAAATTGCAACACGAATCCGAACACAAGAATCGAAAGGAGTCCTACGACGCCGTAAACGATTTTCGGAATGAACGTTTTGGGGTTTTTCTTTGCAAGGTTCCAGTTCCAGCTGCTGTCGTAGTGCGCGGACAACACGATGGTATAGTCTGTCTTGCCTGACAAAGGCTCCTGCACGGTATAGAAGTTTTCGGTGTCTTTCTTTTTCCAAAGGAAGTCGAAAATCTGCGTGTAGAAACCGCCCATAAGCGCGAAGTATATGAAGCAAAGCGCAGCGATTACCGCGCCCGCTATCGGGTAAATAAAGAACGCGATAAGCGCGATAAGTCCGCCGATACCGATGTACGGGATCGAGCCGATTCCGCTTTCGGGTGCAACCTTGAACGGCTCGGACACGGGCTTGATTCCGATGTTCTTTTCGTATTCTTCTTTGATGAGTTTGGCGCCGGCGCGTTCTTCGTCGGAACCCGGGAGACGCGGACCGATTTCCGTTTCGACTTTCTTAATAAAGTCCATCATACTTTCGGAAGCGGCTTTGAAGTCAAAATCTGCCATAATTTCCTCCAACGTTATTAAAAGATAAAGTAATTATAGCACAGTGAAAAGGTTTATTTCAATATTTTTCGCGCACAAAGTCCTTTTTGCCCGAAAAAATTTTTTCGTTTTTATGCCGCGCTGTGCGCTCCCTATTGTTTTTCGGCAAGGTTTATGAAAGACTTGCCTTTTCTTTTTGCAATGTCCATCGCCTGCGCCGCGCCGCCGAAATCGTGGTCGACAAAAAACACAATAAAGTCCGATTTTTCCACAACGTATTCGTTGCGTTTTAGTATTGACAATCTTTTCGGCACGCCTTCGAGCGGTGGATACAACACTTCGTCAAAGGGGACGACTTCGGTCTTGTATAAAAGGTATTTTTCGTCTAAATACGGTGTTACGAATACGATTTTCGCCGTGCTGTCGACTTCTTTTTTGAATCGCACTGCCAAATCGTACGACATTTTGTCGAATCCGCCATAACACCCGACAAAAAACGACACCTGCCCTTTCGCAACCTTTCGGACAAAAGAATACGCCGCCGCTTTTACGGCGTCGTCGTAATAATAATCCTTGTGTCCGAAAAACGAAATAACCATACTTCCTCATAAATATCCCCAAGGGGCTACTTTTACAAATAGTATCACCAAGGTGCTAATATGTCAATACTAAATGCGCCGAGGTGTTTCAAATGCAAGTCATCGTTGCCGAACGAATCAAGGAATTGATGAAAGAAGAAAACCTAAACCAAGTCCGCCTTGCCGAGAAAATCGGCGTGAAACAAAACACAATAAGCGCGTGGCTGTCCGGCAAAAAAGAGCCTTGCATTACGTCGCTGTGGAAACTTGCGGATTTTTTCGACGTTTCCGTCGACTACATTATCGGAAGAAAGAATTTTTAAGACGATTTAATATATAAAAATATGCGGTTACCCTTCCGGGAGATTGCCACGCTTCGCTCGCAATGACAGAGTACTTCGTACGGAATATAACAAGAATTTGTTTACCGGAAACTTATTACAAAATTTTCGCGCTATCTTTATTCTATCCCGTGCAACGCACTTTATGTCATTCTGAGGAGTTGCGTTGCAACGACGTGAGAATCCCCCGGAAGGGAACCATATTACAAACCCACGCAAGATACTTTTGTACTTGCGTGGAGAAAAAGGCGCACACAAGCAAAAGACAAACAATTGTCGCTTGCGACGATTGTTTGGTCAAAAGTGCAGTGTGCGCCGTGGGGCAAAGACAATACCACCGCGGTTGCGGTGGTATTGTCTTTTGATGTGTTTTAGGATTAAGGAATTATGGATTGTGATCTGTGTTATTTTCGGGGCGCGGGGGGATTTCCGCCCTGTCTGCCGTTCGACCGCACGCCGATTGCCGTTATCGTTTCGGTCACCGAAAAGCTTGCAAGAAGGTTTTCGTCCGCATACAGACTATACGTGCCGTTGGTTGCGAGTTCGGGCGTTGACAGGATTATCGCCTGCGCCTGTTTTTTGAGCGTTATGCGGACCATTTCGCCGCCGTCCGCGTTTGTCAGAATAATTTCCGAGCCCGCTGGGACTGTGTTTACGCCGTATACAAGCACGTTGGATTTTGAGTTCGACGCGGGGATTTCCAGCATTTCTTTGGACGACGCGACGAATACGTTGCCGCCGTCGATAAGGATTCCGCCGTCTGCGTCCAGTCCTGTGTCCGCGCCCGTCGTGGGGCCGTATACGATAAGCGTGCCGCCCGTGACGTAAATCGCGCCGTTGCTGTCCAAGCCGTCGCCCGACGCGTCGACCGTTATCGTTCCGCCCGAGATAATGATATGTTCGTTCACTCTTTCGTCGTCGCTTGCGGCGTTTATGCCGTCGTCGCTTGCAGTGATGTAAACCGTTCCGCCGCCTATTTCAACGTATGCGCCCTCGATTCCTTCATAGGAGCCGTTCACGGTGATTTCGCCGCCGTCGATTTTCACGAGTTCGTCGGCGTGGATTCCGTCGTCGAGAGTCGTAAGGTCAAGTGTGCCGCCTTTTATAAGCACGTTTCCCGAGTTCGTGTGGATTGCGTCGTCGGACGAATTGATTTTCACGCGTGCGCCGTCAATGACGATAAAGTAATTCGTGTTTTTTGTGACGGCGTATTCCGTACCGTCGATTTCAAATTTGATTTCGCCGCACTTGATGCCTTTCGCGCTTTGAATCATCGCGTATCGCGCGCCCTTGCTTGCTACGTCGTCGATCTTTTTATAGGTATCGCCGCTTTTGATATATCTGAAATCGTCCTCGGAAAGATTGTATGCCGCCATGCTTTCTGCGCCGTAACTCACAAACGTTGCGGCGGTTTTTATATCCACGCTTCCGCCCGTGATATATACGAACGTGTCCGCCTGAATTCCGTCGCCCGAAACGCTTGCGAAAACCTTGCTGTTTTTAAGAGAAACGTATCCTTCGTCCAAAGTAAACTCTTGCGTTTCATCGTCACATTCCGCATTTAACGCGTCTTTTCCAGCGAATAAAACGTTTATTTTCGCGTTTTCCGCCTCAATAAACCTTGCGGATAAAGCGTGGTTTCCGGCGGTCAAATTTATCGTCGAATCCGCAATCGAAAGACCTTTTGAAACCTTTATTCCGTTCTTTTTCGCGCTTACTTTTATCGTGCCCGTGCCGTTGATTTTCAGCGTGCCTTTGACGTGGATCGCGTTCATGTCGTCACCCTTACTTGCCACTTCGTTTTCGGTGTTTTCGCACGCGGTGATTATAAGCGTCGATTTTTTATTCGTGTTTGAAATCGCGATTCCCGCGCCGCCCGATATCGTCGCGTTGTTCAGAAACAGATGCGCCGTTTCGCCGTTGCCGACGCTCACGGTTATCCCCGCGTACGCGCCCGTCAATATATAACTGCCCGCGCTCGTAATCGTCGTTACGTCGTTTGAAAGTACGGTCGCTCCGTCCGCGTTCACGTCTTCTGAAAGTGCCGACAAATCGACGGCCGCCGCCTTTTCCACCGCTCTTTCTTTTTCGCTCACGTCGTAAACTGTCGGCGCGACGGCGGTCGTTTTTTTCAGTCCGCCGCTTTTATAGTTTTCACTGTTGCAGGCGACAAGCAAAAACGAACATATCGCAATTATCGTTACAGCCAAAACTTTCAGAATCGTCTTTTTCATGTCCCTGCTCCTTTCTTCTTCATTTTTAAGCATAAGCCTTAATTTTATTAAAAATTTTTCATAAAAGATACTTAAAATTTCGGCAATTTCGTGTTCGCGACAAGGTTTTCGCCGTGTCGATAACGCTATATCATTATATAATTTATAAATACCAAATAAAAAAGCACCGCTTTCGCGATGCTTTCTTTTTTGTTTGATTTGCCTTATTCTTCGTCGGAAACGGTTTCGTTTACGGCTGCGATTTCGGCGTTGACTTCCGCCGCTTCTTCCGAGCTTTCGTTATCGACGGGGAATTCGGAATCCGTCGCGGACGTTACTTCCGTCACGTCTTCGGTCGTCGTCACGGGATTGCCGTTTTCGTCAAGCACGACTTCTTCTTCGGGTTCTTCGTGCGGGACGACCGCAATCGACATAATCTTGCTGCCTTCCCTGAGGTTCATGACTTTGACGCCCTTGGTATCCCTGCCGATCTTGCGGATTTCGTCCGCCGCGACTCTGATAATGATGCCGTTGTCGGCGATAATCATAATATCGTTGTCGGCGTTGATCATTTTCAGGCACACGAGTTTTCCGGTTTCCTCGTTGAACACGCCCGCTTTGACGCCCATACCCGCACGGCCTTGCACGCGGTATTCGTCGGGCGAGGAGCGTTTTCCGAAGCCGTTTTCGGAGATTGTCAGAACTTCTTTGTCTTCTTCGACCATTGCCATATCGACGGCGTAGTCGCCGGAGTTCAGCTTCATACTGCGTACGCCCTGGCAGTCTCTGCCCATTGCGCGGACGTCTGCCTCGCGGAAGCGGATACACTTGCCTTCGTGCGACGCGATGATAAGTTCTTCATCGCCTTTCGTGATCATTGCCGCGATGAGTTCGTCTCCGTCAACCAACCGAATCGCCTTTTTACCGGTCTTTCTGATGCTTTCAAACTCGGATAATGCCGTTTTCTTGATAAGCCCTTGTTTGGTTGCGAGCATCAGATAGCCTTCGCCGCGTTCGGGCACGGGAAGGAGCGTCGCGACCTTTTCGCCGGGATCGAGCTGCAAAATATTGATGACCGCGCGCCCGCGGGAGTTCCTGGACGCCTCGGGAATTTCATACCCTTTGATGACGTAAACCTTGCCGAAGTTGGTGAAGAACATAAGGTCGTCGTGGGTGGACGTCGTGAAGATGCTTTCCACAAAGTCTTCGTCTTTCGTCTTGTGCGCGGTGATGCCCACGCCGCCCCTGTGCTGGCTCTTGTATTCCGCAACGGGCTGACGTTTGACGTATCCGCCGTGAGTCATCGAAACGACGATGTCTTCCTTTTCGATAAGGTCTTCGATATTGATTTCGGAATAATCGTAGGAAACTTCGCTGCGACGCGGCGTATTGTACGTTTCCTTGACCTCCAAAAGTTCTTTCTTGACGATGTCGTTGACTTTGTTGATGTCGGCAAGAATTTCCTTGTAGTTGGCGATTTCGACTTCTTTCTGGGCAAGTTCGTCGTTGATTTTTTCGACTTCCAGAGAAGTTAGTCTGCGAAGTCTCATTTCAAGGATTGCCGCCGCCTGTTTGTCGCTGAGAAGGAACCTTTCCATAAGAGCTTTCGCGGCGGAGTCGTTGTCGGCGCTTTCTTTGATGACCTTAATGACCTCGTCGATGTTCGCAAGCGCGATTGCAAGACCTTTTAAGATATGTTCCCTTTCTTCCGCCTTTTCAAGGTCGAACCTCGTACGGCGGGTGATGACGTCTTCCTGGTGTCTGATGTAATAAGTCAGGATTTCTTTCAGATTGAGAATGCGCGGTTTTTTGTCGGCAAGGACAAGCATAATCATACTGAAACTGATTTGCATCTGGGTTTGTTTGAAAAGCGTGTTCAGAACGACCTGCGCGTTCGCGTCCTTTTTGATGTCGATTACGACGCGGAGACCGTGGCGGTCGGATTCGTCCTTAATGTCCGAAATGCCCTCTATTCGCTTGTCTTTGACCTGGTCGGCGATATTTTCGATAAGGCGCGCCTTATTGACCTGATACGGAAGTTCGGTAACGACGATTCTCGTCCTGCCGTTTGCCATTTCTTCGATTTCGGTGCGGGCGCGGATTATGCAGCCGCCGCGACCGGTTTTGTATGCCTGACGAATGGACGCACGGCCGAGAACTATGCCTGCCGACGGAAAATCGGGCGCGGGAACGAATTTCATAAGGTCTTCGACTTCCAGTTCGGGATTTTCCATAAGAGCGACGGTGGCGTCGATAACTTCGCCGAGATTGTGAGGGGGAATGGACGTCGCCATACCGACGGCGATACCGTCCGAACCGTTCACGAGAAGGTTGGGGTAACGCGAAGGAAGCACGACGGGCTGTTCACGCGTGTCGTCGAAGTTGGGGCAAAAGTCCACGACGCGTTTGTCAAGGTCGCGGATCATTTCGTTGGCGATTTTGGAAAGCCTTGCTTCTGTGTAACGATAAGCCGCCGCGGGGTCGCCGTCGACCGAGCCGAAGTTGCCGTGTCCGTCGATAAGCGGGCAGCGGATCGAGAAGTCCTGGGCAAGCCTTACGAGAGCGTCGTAAACCGAGCTGTCGCCGTGGGGGTGATATTTACCGAGAACGTCGCCGACGATAAGCGCGCACTTTCTGAACGGCTTGTCGCAGGTCAGATTAAGTTCGCTCATGCTGTAAAGGATACGGCGGTGTACGGGTTTCAGACCGTCCCTGACGTCGGGAATCGCACGGGATACGTTGACCGCCATTGCGTAGGCGATGAACGATTTTTTCATTTCCTGGTCAAGGTCGATTTTGACGATTTTCGACATCCCGAGATGTTCGACGAAATCTTTATCTTTCTGAGAATCGTTATTTTTGATTATCATTTTTCATCTCTCCTTAAATGTCAAGTTCTGTTACGAGCGTCGCGTTGTCTTCGATAAACTGACGGCGCAGTTCGGGCTGTTCGCCCATAAGAACGGTGAATATTTCGTCCGCGGCGATCGCGTCGTCCATATTTACGCGCAGCAGCGTGCGTGATTTCGGATCCATCGTGGTTTCCCAAAGTTGTTCGGGGTCCATTTCGCCAAGACCTTTGTAACGCTGAATTTCGTTGCCCTTTCTTCCGATGGAATCGAGATATTCGTTAAGTTCGTCGTCGGAATAACAATATTTGACGGTTTTGCCCTTCGTGACTTTGTAAAGCGGGGGCTGCGCGATATAAACGTGGCCGTTTTCGATGAGCGGGCGCATGAAACGGAAGAAGAACGTAAGCATAAGTATGCGGATATGGCTGCCGTCAACGTCGGCATCCGTCATACAGATGATGCGGTTGTAACGAAGTTTGCTTTCGTCAAAATCTTCCTTGATGCCCGCGCCGAACGCGGTGATCATCGTCTTTATTTCTTCGTTTTCAAGGACCTTATGGAGCCTTGCCTTTTCAACGTTCAGAATTTTACCGCGGAGGGGCAGTATTGCCTGAAAACGTCTGTCGCGCCCCATCTTTGCGCTGCCGCCTGCGGAGTCGCCCTCGACAAGGTAAATTTCGCAAAGAGAAGGATCTTTGTCCGAACAGTCGGCAAGTTTGCCGGGGAGCGTGGTGCTTTCAAGGGCGGATTTGCGCCTTGCAAGGTCGCGCGCGTTCCTTGCGGCTTCTCGTGCCTTCTGGGCGAGAACGCCTTTCATAATCAAATCTTTGGCTTCTTTGGGGTGTTCTTCGAGATACGAGCCTAAGCCTTCGGTCATAGCCTTTGCGACGACCGTACGCATTTCGCTGTTGCCGAGTTTCGTCTTGGTCTGACCTTCGAACTGCGGGTTGGTGAGTTTCACGGAAATAACCGCCGTCAAGCCTTCCCTGACGTCGTCGCCCGAAAGTTTTTCGTCGCCTTTCAAAATATTGTTGTTTTTGCCGTAATCGTTGATGATTTTGGTGAGCGAGTTTCTGAAACCTTCCAGGTGCGTGCCGCCTTCTTCGGTATTGATGTTGTTGGCGAACGCGAAAATGGTTTCCGAATAACTGTCGTTGTACTGCATCGCGATTTCGACCTCGCCGTTTTCGTAACTTTCGTCAAAATAAATGACCTCCGGGAAAACGGTCTCTTTGTTTTTATTCAGACTTTCGACAAACTGGACGATGCCGCCTTCGTAATGGAAAGATTCGTCGCGTGCGGGCTCTTCGCGGCGGTCGATAAGCTGAATGGTCAACCCGCGGTTGAGATACGCAAGTTCGCGCAGGCGGATTTTCATCGTGTCGTAATTGAAATCGAGAGTCTCGAAAATTTCGGGATCGGGATAAAACTGAATCGTCGTGCCGGTGCGGTCGGTCGTGCCGACTTCCTGCAACGGACGTTGCGCGATGCCCCTGTTGAAAATTTGTTTGTATATTTTGCCGTTCTGGTAAACGGTGGCTTCCAGCCATTCGGACAATGCGTTCACGCAGGATACGCCGACGCCGTGCAGCCCGCCCGAGATTTTATAGCCGCTGCCGCCGAATTTTCCGCCGGCGTGCAACTTCGTCAGAACGACTTCAACGGCGGATTTGCCCTCTTTCGGGATAATGCCCGTGGGGATTCCGCGGCCGTTATCGACGACTTTGCAGCTGCCGTCCTTTTCAATCGAAACGATGATTTTGTCGCAGTATCCGGCAAGAGCCTCGTCGATACTGTTGTCGACGACTTCCGTAACAAGGTGATGCAAGCCCCTTTCGTCGGTCGAGCCGATGTACATACCCGGTCTTTTACGGACGGGATCCAGCCCTTCGAGGACCTGTATCGCGCCCTGGTCGTAAGATAAATTTTGTTTTTCCATAATACCTCCGTTTATATGAAAATAAAACCGTGTTTTTCAAAATGTGCAAAAAGCGCGCGCCCCGACAGATTGCTTATGTAAGCATGTTGTTTTCCGTCTTCGCCGTCGTAAAAAACGACGCTTCTGGGTTCGCCGGTTTTTTGTACCTTTACCGTGCCTTTTGAAATGATTTCGTCAAGAGCCAGGGACAAGGTTGAATTTCCGACGCCTTCGTCAAATATCGCGACGACGTCCGTGTAAAACACGCGCATACGCTCTCCCGCGTACGCAATGCGTGCGCACGCATAAAGTAATAAGTATAGTAATTATAACATATTATCAATAAATTACAAAACGTTTTTCGCGTCTTTTTGATAAATTATCCTTTTTTACGGGATTTTCGGGGCTTTTAAGGGCAAAATTCAATTTGTCGTGGGGGAATATATCCGTTTTTCTTATTTCGGTTCTGATAACCCCTGCGGCGCGGACGTCTTTTTTTACGGTTCGGTCGCGGATAAGAAACCGCGCGTTTTGCCGATATTTCCTAAAATTTCTTTTACTTTCTTTTCCGATATGATATAATAACCGTATGTTTATCAAATCGCTTCAGCTGAAAAATTTCAGAAACTACGACGCGGCGTCCGTTACTTTCGGACAAGGCATCAACGTGCTTTCCGGCGAAAACGCAAGCGGAAAGACGAATATGCTGGAAGCGATTTATCTGTTGGGGCTTGGCAAATCCCCCCGTACGAGCCGCGAAAAGGAGCTTATTTCGTTCAACGCCGAGCGCGCGTATATCAAGGCGGAAATCGCAAAAAAATATCGCACGCACGTCATCGAAATCGTAATTGAAAACAAAGGCGCGAAAAAAATAAAAATCGACAATCTTCCCGTGAAAAGACTGTCCGAACTTATCGGTATCGTCAACGTCGTTTACTTCTCCCCCGACGAAATGCGTTTCGTGAAAGCAGGCCCCGACGAACGACGGAGATTTTTGGACATTTCCCTTTCGCAACAATCGAAAACTTACTTTAAGTCGCTTGCAAAATACAACAAAATTCTGCAACAAAGAAACACCCTTCTCAAAAACGAAAACCGCAACGAAAACCTGAAAACCCTTTTGTCGATATGGGACGAGGGTATGGCGGAAGTCGGCGCGAATCTGATTCTTGCAAGGAAAAATTACGTAAAGAAACTTTCAACCCTTGCAAAAGATTCCCACTTTGAATTGTCGGACGGAAAAGAAACTCTGTCGCTGCAATACGAGTGCGCGATAAAAGGCGACACTTACGACGAAATTTACAATAATTTACTTTCCGCATTTTCGACGTCGGTGGAGCGCGACCGCGCCCTTATGTATACGTCGCAAGGTCCGCACCGCGACGATATTAAAATAATATTAAACGACGTGGACGCAAGAAAATTCGCGTCGCAGGGACAGCAGCGAAGCGTGTCTCTTTCGGTCAAAATCGCGGAACTCACTCTTTTCAAAAACGAAACGGGCGAAGCCCCGATTTTACTTCTGGACGACGTTCTGAGCGAGCTTGACGTGGCGCGCCGCGAAAAACTTATCGAACTTGCAACCCGCACGCAAACGGTGATTACGTGTACGGAATTTGACGTTAAACCCCTTAATTTGTCAAAACTGTACGTCGTAAAGAACGGCACCGTCGCCGAAAAAAAGATAAAATAAGCGCAAAAAACTTTCTTAAATAAATATACTTTATTTTTATAATATATACCGATTTTGTTTGTATTTTTCGGTCAATAATGTTATCATATATTTATTATGATCGATATCAATACCCTTTGGAACGACACCAAAATCAAATTATCCGCAAGACTTCAGGCGATAAGTTACGAAGTATGGATTGAAAAACTGGAACCGATTTGTTTTATCGGTCATACTCTCGTGCTGCAAACGGGAAGTCAGAGCAGCAAAAACACCATCGTGAAAAATTACCGCGAAACAATCCTCGAAGCGGTGAAAGAAGTCAACCCCATTATCTCGGACGTTAAGATTATTATCGAGTCCGAAAAAGCCGATTGTCTGAAACAGCAGGACTATACCCTTGGGGACGAACTTGTCGTGAAAAAGGTTGAAAAATCCGATGACGCGGGTTTTTCGTTCAATAAAAAATATACATTTTCAAACTTTGTCGTCGGGAAATCCAACGAGATCGCCTTCGCGGCGGCGCAAGCCGTGTCCGAGCATCCCGGCGGTCGTTTCAACCCCCTGTTCATATACGGCGGAGTCGGGCTTGGAAAAACCCACCTTATGCACGCAATCGGAAATTACATAAACGCAAAATTTCCTCAAAAACGCATAATGTACATCACGACGGACAAGTATATCGCCGACTATGTGGAGTCGATAAGAGATTCCAAAACGAGCGTCGCTTTCCGTGAAAAATATCGTTCCGTCGACGTGCTTATGATTGACGATATTCAGTTTATCGCGTCGAAACAAGGCACGCAGGAGGCGTTGTTCCACACCTTCAACGATTTATATCAGAACGATAAACATATCATCATTTCGTCGGATCGTCCGCCAAAGGAAATCGCGCCCCTTGAAGAAAGGCTTCGCACCCGTTTCCAGTGGGGACTTCTTGCGGACATTCAGCCGCCCGATATCGAAACGAGAATCGCAATTCTCAAAAAGAAAGCCGACGCCGAAAACTTTTATCTTTCGGACGACGTCGCGTCGTTTATCGCCAGCAATATGGAAAACAACATCCGCGACCTTGAAGGGCTTTTGAACAAGGTTATGTTTTATTCCCAACTTTCGGGACAGCCGGCGTCGCTTTCGATTGCGAAAGAGGCTCTTTCCGGGTATATCGAAACGAAAAAGGAACACTTTGACGCATACGACGTGCTTTCGACAACCTGCAAATACTTCGGCGTTTCCGAAAACGACGTCATCGGCAAAAAGAAAAACAAGGAATTTGTGGAGCCAAGAATGATCGCGATTTATCTTATCTGCGACATGCTTTCCGTTCCCCTTGTGTCGATCGGCGGGATTTTCGGCGGCCGCGACCACGCGACGATAATCCACGCGCGCGACAAAATTTCGGACCTCATTTCATCGAATAACGGCGCGTCACAAAAACTAAAAATACAAATCAACGACATAAAAGATATGCTCTATAAACGCTGATTGTAGATATGTTCACAACAAACAAAAGTTTTCAACAAAGTTGTTAACATCAAAATCCACAACTTGTTGTTGGCACCAATCCGATTTTGTCAATATCTTGTGCGAAACGTTCACCTTCAACTTTTCCACAAACCTTATTAACAAAATCATCATCAAGTATAAAATAACAATAAATAATTAAGGAGAAAACGATGAAACTTTCTTGCGACAGCTTTGACTTATCAGACGCTTTAACACAGGTGGGAAAAGCCCTTCCCTTAAAGAAAGTAATGCCTATATTGAACGGTATTAAACTGAAAGCGGAAGGAGATACTTTGACGCTTACCGCAACGGATCTCGAACTTTCAATCGAAAAGAAAATAAAGGCGGATATTTTCACCGAAGGAGAAACTGTTATCCTTGGAAAATATTTTACGGAATACGTCAGAAAAATCGATAAGGAAGACGTTATTATCGATACGTCCGGGGAAAACACCCTTAAACTTACCTACGGCGAAAATAACGGCTATATACAGACGATGGAAGCCGACGAATATCCCGCTTTCAAAAACGTCAACGACGAAAACTCTTTTTATATTGTAAAGAAAGAGTTGAAAAACCTTATCGAAAAAATTATATTCTGCACCGCAAGCGAAGATAACCGCCCAACGCTTAAAGGTTGCAGCATTGAAATTTCCGACAATAAAATCATCGGCGTCGCGTCAGACGGATACCGCCTTGCTTATTGCAAAAAAGAAATCGAATACGGCGGAGCGGATATTAAAATAATCGTCCCCGCAAGAAGTATGAGCGAAATTTCAAAACTTCTTGACGACAGTGACGAAAACGTAAAGGTGAGCATCGAGAAAAACTATTTTATGGTCGATCTCGAAAACACCAAAATCGTAACGCGACTTATCGAAGGCGAATATATCAACTACAATAAGATTATTCCTTCCGACTTCACAACCACCGTGTTTGTCGATAAAAAAGCGTTGGACACCGCAATCGACCGCGCGTCGCTTGCAACCCGCACCGAAAAGAAAAGCGTCGTAAAACTTGAAATCCGCGAAAAGAGAATGTCGATATCTGCGGAAAGCGAAATCAGCGGCATCAACGAAATCGTCAATATCGACCTTTTGGGACACGACCTTAACATCGGGTTCAACGCAAGATATCTTTCGGACAGCCTGCGCGCGATAAGCGACGATTTTGTGAAACTTTGCTTCACGACTTCGACCGCGCCCGGCGTCATCGTACCTACGGAAAAGAAAGAAGACGAATATCTTTACCTTATTTTGCCCGTGCGTATTATTAACTGACAAAAACTTATTCAGTAACAAAAAAACACACTGCGAAAAAATGCAGTGTGTTTTGTTTTATCCTTTTTGTTACTTTTCTTCTTCGACTTTTCTTATCGGAAACATAAGGAAGTTTTCGTTGGTTTTCGGATTTGTGAAATTTTGAACGCTTCCTACAAGGTTTATCTTGTTTGCGATAAGGTATCCGATAAGTTCCTTGAATGTTTCGGTCGACTCCACCTTTGCTTTTATATATTCAAAAGACGGAATTACCCATTTTGTCCAGCCGCTTGGCGCGACGGCGTCGTCAACGGCCTCGACACCCGCAAGATAAAGCCCGTTTTCATATCCGCCTTCCCACGGCTTAAAAGACAGTGATTCGTCGCTCATAGCGCCCCACAAGCCTTTAAGCGCGCCCGACTCGTCCCACTTTGCAAGATAAGATATTTCCGAAAAGTTTTTGTTTAATTCCGTCCATAAATCTCTGACGAAATCTTTGCCGTCTTTCGACGAACCGCACTTCCCGATCAAGGTAATTTTCGGCAAGGTTATTCTGGTGGTTTCCATACTTTATCTTAAAAATTAACGTCTTAAACTGTCGATTAAGTCGTAAATGCGTTGCAAATCGTCGTTGGAATAATAATTGATGCGGATTTGTCCTTTTTCTTCGCCGCCAAGGATAGTGACCTTCGTATTGAAGATTCGTTTCATATCGTTGACAAAGCCTTTGAGTTCCTTTGATTGTTTTTCTTTTCTTGCGCCGGTCGGGATAAGTTTTCTGCCGAGATAAAGTTGGATTTGCTGTTCCAGATCCCTTACCGACATTTTATTGTCGCACGCTTTGTTGGCGTAATATACCTGCACTTCGGGGTCGGTAACGACGACGAGACATCTTGCGTGGCTTCCCGAAAGTCTGCCCGACCTTACGAGTTCCAGAACTTCTTTGTCAAGCGACAAGAGCCTTAAAAGGTTGGTTACGACGGGGCGGCTCATGCCGATACGTTCCGCCGCTTCTTCCTGCGTCAGGTCGCACGATTTGATAAGTTCCGCGATACCTTCCGCCGCTTCGACGGGGTTCAGGTCCTCACGTTGAAGGTTTTCGATAAGGGCGATTTCTCTCATTTCGCGCGGGGTAAGTTCCCTTACGACGCATGGCACCGAGGTAAGACCGGCAAGTCGCGCCGCGCGGAAACGCCTTTCGCCCGCGATTATGACGTATCTGTTGCCGCTTCTCAAAACTATCAGAGGCTGGATAATGCCGAAAGTCTTAATCGACGCCGCAAGTTCTTCCAGAGCGGCTTTGTCAAAAACTTTACGCGGCTGATAAGGGTTGGTGTCGATAAGGGAAATATCGACGTTCATTATTTCGCGGGATACGGCGGATTCGCTTTTTTCCGCAATCGTTTCTTCTTCCTTCATATTGCCGAGCAAGGCAGCAAGACCTTTTCCGATACCTTTGTTTGACATAAAACACCTCGTATGTAAAAGTATTTTTTTTCAGTATAACATTAAAAAGGCGAATAATCAATTATTTACAAAAATTTGTGAAACATTATTTTTGTGAAACATAAGAAAATAAAAAGCGGATAAAACAAAAAAAACGCTGTTTTCACAGCGGATTTTTCTTGATTGTGCCGAATTTTCTCGGATAAATTTTCGGAGTGTCTTCAATCTTTTCGTAAACGACGATGTTTCTTTCGCCGGCGTCAAAAGGAAGACAGAAATTGAAAACTTCGGTTTTTTTCGCGTTGAGCGCGGCTTCCGCCGTCTTTGCGGTTTCCACGTCGGACAAATCCTTGCCTTTATAATTTATAAAAACGCCGTGTTTTTTAAGGAGCGGGATTGAAAGTTCCAGAAGGATATTCGTCTGACCGACCGCCCTTGCGACGACGACGTCGGCACTCCCCCTTAAAAGTTTTTCGCCCGCTTCTTCCGCCCTTAAATGTTTGGCTTTTGCGTTTTTAAGGGAAAGTTCGCTTACGGCAAAGTTTAAAAAATCCACGCGTTTTGAAAGCGCGTCAAGCATAATAAGTACAATATCGTCACGGATTATTTTAAGAGGTATCGACGGGAATCCCGCGCCCGCCCCGATATCGACGACGGCGGCGTTTTCTTTTATGAATTTTGCGGCGGAAATACTGTCGACAATATGTTTTACGATAAACTCTTTTTCGTCGGTAATGGCAGTTAAGTTGACGTTTTTGTTGTATTCAACCACCGTTTCGTAAAATTTGTAAAGTTTTTCGCATTGGTTGTCGGTAACGCTTACGCCGACGGATTCTGCCGCGGTTTTAAGCGTTGTAAAAAAGGACTCAGTCATTCTTTTTCGCTTTCCTTTTTGTGAAATATTTTTTCATATGGTCGCGCAATCCGCCGGTTGCATAGTCGGATTTCACGATAAGAATGCAGACAAGCGCAATTAGTATCGCGACGGCGCAGTACGGGAACAGCACGCTGTAATCGCCGACTTTCACGACCTCGGTATTGACGCCGTTTACGATTTGTTCGATGACGTAAGTCTTGCCGGTTTTCTTGCCGACTTCCTTGATTACGTAGCCGGCGAGTATGGGGGTGACGACCATTGCGGCGGTCGTAGAGCCCGCAAATATACCCGTGTTTTGCCCGATGTTTTTGGTTTTGCTGAGTTCCAGATAAAACGGATACAGATTAGCCATCGCAAAGCCGTAGCCGACGCCCGCGACCATAAAGAAGAAAACAAGCGGGATTTTCAGTTCAAGTCCCGAGTCCTTTTTGGAAAACGGCATCGCGGCAAGCAGCGCGATCATCATAAGCGCAAGTCCGATCGTTATCGTGTACTTACGGCCGATTTTCTTTGCGACGTGAGAAGCGAATATAAACCCGGGCAGCGCGCCGATTATGACGAATACCAGCGGCAGTTGCGGCATTTTGAAGCCGAGCATTACGTCGCTGTACACGGTGAAATTCGACACGAGCGCGTTGTACGCGATATAAAAGAAGAACACGCTTGCAAGAATGAAAATCTTATTGAAAAGATTGCCCTTCATCTGTTGTTTGTCAAGTTCTTCCACAACGACGGTTTCGCTTTTGTATTTTTCGGGGTAGTCGCGTTTATATTCTTCCAAACGACGATTGAAGTCGTCCGTCACCCGTTTTTCGCTGAAAGTGAACGAGTATGCGGCAACCGTTATAAGACTGCTGCCGACAACCGCAAGACAAATCGGCAAAAATTGCGCGTTTTTCGCGGCTTTAAGGGGCATGAACGCCATCGCCAGCACGATACCCACGGCGGTGAACGCGACGGACACAAGGTTCGCAATCGAGTTTGCCCTGCCGCGGTCGGGTTCGTATACGAAATCGGGCACGAGCGAAAGCCCCGCGCTTCTGTACGCCGCCATCGCGACAAGCGTCACCGTCAGCGACACGATATACGGGGCAAGTTGCCTTTTTGAGGCGAATACGCCAACAAGACACAACCCGATAAGAGATATCGCCGTGCCGACGTAAATGTAAGGCGTGCGCTTGCCGAAACGGCTTTTACACCTGTCCGAAAGGTGGCCGAAAAGAGGCAGAACAAAAAGCCCCACAATATTGTCGATTGCAAGAATCCATCCGCTTTCGTACGGCTCGAGAGCGAATGAATATGTGTTTATAGATTGAATAAGCTGATCGTATACGTTCCAGAAAATCGAAATCCAGCCGAATACAAGTGATGCGAGCGCAACGTTTCTCTTATCGAATTTCATAAATACCTCTTCAATCCGAAATTATACCATACGCCGCGACGATTTAACAAATCATTTGTTTGAAATTTTGGGAAGATATGGTATACTTATGTAAAATATATCGACAAAAAAGGACTGTTATGAAAAAATTCGGAATGGTTATCGCAATCGGACGCGAAGTCAAAGGCGTGCTCGAAGCCTTCGGGAAAGTCGAAAAAATTCAAAATAAGCCGTACGACACGTACCTTGTCAGCCGCGAAAACGCCCTGATTTACGTCGCGGTGTCCGGCATGGGCGAAATATCGGCTGCGGGCGCAACAGAGTTTTTAATCGCGAAATACGACGTACGGGCGATATTCAACTTCGGTTTCGTCGGGACGCTTACGAAACGCTTCGGCTGCAAGGACGTCGCGGTTGTCGAAAAAGTCGTGCATTACGAAATCGATACGTCGGCAATAGACAACGTGAAAGCGGGACATTACGACGAAAATCCCGACCCGTACTTTTATTTCGACAAAACCCTTATTTCCGCGGTGAAAAAGGATTTTCCAAATATTAAGACGGCAAGGCTTGCTTCCGGGGACAAGTTCATTTCGTCAAGCGAAGTTAAAGATAAACTTATTGCGGATTTCGACGCCGAAATTTGCGATATGGAAGGCGCGGGAATTTGCATTATCGCAAACAAAAACGGAGTGCCTGCGCTGAGCCTTAAAATCGTCAGCGACAACGCCGACGAAACAAGCCCCGCCGACTTCAACGAAATCGCAGACCAAGGGACAAGCGATTGCGCGAAAATAATCGTCGACGTTATCGACGCGATTGCGCGCGAAAAATAAAAAGGCGAAAAGCCGAAAAATCACGAAAAAAACAAAGGATAAAATTTTATATATTATATATAATATATAAAATTCAAAAACTATGGAAACCATCAAATCTTTTCTTATAAATCACGACGTCCACCCTGAGGGGGTTTACCTTTCTCATACGGAGCACAATATCTATACTTACGACCTTCGTTTCAAAAAACCGAACGCGGGCGATTTTCTTACGACTGCCGCGGCGCATACCGTTGAGCACCTTTTCGCAACCGTGATAAGAAACAGCGCGGTCAAAGACAAGGTTGTTTATTTCGGGCCGATGGGCTGCCGCACGGGTTTTTATCTGCTTATGCTCGACACCACGCTTGACGAAGTAAAGCCTATTGTGAAAGAGTGCTTTGAAAAGTGTCTGGAAATGACGGAAATCCCGGGTTCCAAACGGCAGGAATGCGGGAACTATCTTGACCACGATCTCGAAGGCGCAAAGGAAGAAATCAGAGCGTTTTTGCCCCATATTATTTAATCGGCATAAAGAATGCTTTTAATCGGCGCAGGCTTATAAATTAAAGGTAAAAAACCTTTACATGACAAAGTCTGAGCCAGGCGTAAACCCTGTCGGAACAACTCGCAGAAAAACAGAAAAACAACTAAACTGCGTCAAGCAATACGCCGTTTCTATTGAAAAATAAACGTTTTGTATGACGAAAACGCGTTTATAATAAACCGCCCGAAAAGGCGGTTTTTTGTTATACCGAAAAAAATAATAAAAACAAAAGTCTTAACGGCAAATTATTCAAGACAAAACGATTATAAAATTATCATAACAGACATTATCGCCCACTTTCCTTGCTGCGACATCGAAAAGATAAGAATAATCAAATCCGCAATACAAAAGACTTTTATCCTGGTTTTTATACAAAAACACGGCGAAAAACAAACAAAAAAACCGTCTAATACCAATATAAAAAGACAATAAAAAACCGCGCCAAAAATGACAATGTTTTACGTGAAACGCCCGTTTTTGCCAAGAAAAACGGCACTTTTTAATTCAAACGATCAAGGGTTGTGCCGCATTTCAGGCAGGAATTTTGGTTGTTTTTCACACATTCTTCGCAAAAATAAGCGCCGCATGACTTGCAAACATACATTTTTTCGGGTGAAAATGACTTATTACACGACGTACATTTCATAATAATTACCGCCTTTTCCTAATATAATTTATTGCAATTATTCCCAAAAAAACGCGATATATACCTTGTCCGAAAAAGCCGAAAATTATCCACAAAACCGCGCCCTGAAATTTACACGGAGAAAGAACGGAAATTTACGAAACAAAACGATAGAAACTATTAAAAATAGCCCAAAAATCCAAGAAAAACAGCATAAAACCCGCCCAAAACAACGGTTTTTGTTCCACGTGGAACAAATGTGGACAACTAATTGTTTCACGTGAAACATATAAAATCAATACATATTAAAACAGTTAAAATATCCTATTGTTTCACGTGAAACGTCGCTTCTGTAAAATGTGGATATCTTTTAATCGTTTTGCCAGTAAATTGACATATTGTCAACTGATCGATATAATAGTTTTGAGAAAATTAACAAAAAAGAAGGTTTTTATGGCTACCGATCTGAATTATATTAAATATGTTGTCGAACAAATTGATTTGCCCGATATTTTTTTCAAAAAAATGTTTGGAGATTATATGGTATATTATAAGGCCGTGCCCGTTTTACTTGTTTGCGACGACTGTGTTTTTGTTAAGATTTTGAAAGAAACAACTGAACTTCTCGGTGATGATTGTGAACAAGAGTTTCCATATGACGGCGCAAAACTGCATTACGTGCTGGATATTGATAATTCCGATCTTGCAAGGCAAACGGTTATGGTAGCATATAATTGCCGAAAAGACAAGTCAAAGAAATAAAATAGCAATGTTTTTATTTGCCCGAGTTTTTGGGCTTTTTTATTATTATTATGCCGTGTTCCGAAAGTGTATTTGTAACGAAATTAAATGCTGTGTTATTGTTGGCACTTGTCCGAAAAAAAGTAAGAAATGTCAATATCTGATTACAGCGTAATAATTTTGTTTTTTGTGCGGATAATACATTATTGTTGAAATTGTTGTTTGTTCCTTGTGTTTTGAAGTTTATCCAAATTAAATATATTTTCTTGCGGGTTTCATAGTATTTAATAATAAAGAGTTTTACTTTTTCGTGGTTGCTGTACCTTGTTCCAAACGGTAGTTGCCCCGGCTGTCTTGTGTATTTATGTTGAGGTTTTATAAAAAGCGTATTTGTGGTTGGCTCGGAGGTTGTTGCCGTTTGCGATATTTTAATATTCAAAAAATCTTGGTGTATTATTCGATTGTATGTCGTGTTTGTTATGAGCGTATTATTGATTGAGAAATTTTGGATTGTTTGTTGTGGTTGTTCTTGTGATTGATTTTGCGGTTAATTGATGAGATAGTTTGTCGTGTTTGTTTTGAAGGTTTGTTTTTGGATGTTTTTGATTGAGAGATTTTGGATTGTTTTTTCTGATTGTTTGATTTGATTGATTGTTCCGGTTGGTTGTTTTTTGTTGAACGGTTGTGATTTTGTGAGAAAGAAGAAAAATTATGGTCGGACGGTGCATTACAATGCTGCCGTTGTTAAACCCTATGTCAAAATGAGTGCGGTTTGATTCAAATGGTTGATCTTTTGATTTGGGCGTGTATTGTTTGTTGTGAAAACGTTTTCTTGTTCTGAACGTCGTTTTGCGAGCAGCGCAAGTTAAATCGTTTGCCAAATAGTGAAGGATAATGTTCTTGCGTTGAAGAAAACGCAGCGGGTTGTTCGGTCTTGTTTTAATTGCGTGGATTTCATGGCGCAAACGGTAGCGGCGTAATCGTCGGCGCACAAATGATTTTTGATTGTAAAAAAATAACCATCGAAACGTGTCGTAGAAAACTACCGATACGGATTGAACGCGGGAAAAAGGGTAATATTTTCAACTTGTGGATATGTACTGTGTTTTTTGTGGACGATTGTTGTGCTTTGAATCTTTTTCCGCAATCGAAGACGGTTGCAATACGATAAATAGATAGACGTATTATTATCTGTTGGCATAATTATGATTTTTGACGTGAAAAGGGTGTAAAATGCAAATAATGTTTATTCGGGTTGTTTGCGGTCGAATAATTTTGCGTTGTCTGATCGTAAAAACAATAATTTTTGACAAGTGCTTTTTTATGGGTGAGCGCCTGCGATTTGCGGTGTGTTTGTTCCGAAACCCGACTTTGAACGGAAGTGGCGCATATCGCACAAACAATCGTTAAAATACCAATGCCGAAAACGGCAAATAAACTATCTGCACTGACTACGGCGGGTTTATTAAAGCCGAGTTGTTTGTCGTAAATGCAGGGCTTATAGAAACGGGTTTGTTTTATTGTTGCTTGCGGGCTGTCTTGTTTGATGTTTTGAAAAACGGAAACAGTGCACGTTTGTTTGGTATTATGTTGCATGTGAAACAAGTCTTATCTCATTGTCGAATATTGCAAAAAGAGTAATTTCGGACAAAAAACACAGTGCGAGAACGGAAAGAAGCATAAACATTGGCAAAAAAACTATACAAGTGTCTAATTTTCATAACGCAGCGGAAACTGATGTTAATTTAACCGGGCGGAAACAATTATTAATTCAAAAGAGCCGTTGTTTGTTTTTTGACGGAAAAACGGCACGTTATCTTCGGAAACAAATTTAAACCGTACAAAGTACGGTTTAATTTTTCAAAAAAGAGAAAAAGGTTTTTTATTTTACGTGCAACCGAACGGAAAAAATTGCCTTATACTTTTTACCGAAAAGTTATCGGGGCGGAAAACGGCATTTATTCAAAAGGCGTCAAATCGGTTGACACGCGAACAAAATTTCCTTATAATTGACTGGCATTGTTATATTATAATAACAATAGTAACGAAGAAATAATCCCTATCAAGGAGGCATATATGAAAAGGACATTCCAACCCAAGAAAAGACACGTAACCAAGGTACATGGTTTCAGGAAGAGAATGCAAACCAAGCAAGGCCGCAACGTTCTGAAACGTCGCCGCAACAAAGGCAGAGCAAAACTTACCCCGCACAACTAATTGTGCGGGCAGACGCTCCCCCGAACAATGCAAAAGGAATATAAGTTAAAAAAACGCGCGTCTTTCAACTACATTTACAGGAAAGGCACGGTTTTTTCAAACGACGATTTCGTTTTGTACACAGTAAAGACGAAAGGGGCGCTCAAAGTCGGATTTTCGGTTTCGAAAAAGGTCGGCGGCAGCGTCCAGCGCAACAGGGTAAAACGACAGATGCGCGAAAGCGTCCGTCTTATGATACCCGAGATAACCCCCGGGTACAACATAATATTCGTGGCGAGAAGCACAGTCTACGGCAAGAAAAGCAGCGTCATTGCCGATTCGATGAGGTCGCTCCTCAAAAAGGCCGGACTTTTGGGCCATTCCTTATGATTATGAAAACGCTCGCCCGTATTTTAATTGGATTTTACAAACGTTTTATTTCGATAAATCTTACGCGGCCGTGCATATACGTGCCGACGTGTTCGATTTATACCCTGACCGCAATTGAAAAACACGGATTCTTTAAGGGATGCGTAATGGGTGCGAAAAGGATACTTCGATGCACCCCTTTCCACGAGGGCGGCTACGACCCCGTGGCAGAAAACTATAAAGGAAACGCAAAATGGTTAGTATAATGGAGATGGGCCTTGCGGCGAACAAAATTGCCGAAGGCGTAATGTGGCTTATCGACGCGCTGAACAAGGGTATCGGTAACTACGGTGTGGCGGTAATCTGCTTCACGCTCATCTTAAAGCTCGCGATGTCGCCCTTCGACGTATGGCAGAAAGTCGTAATGACGAAGAACAACCGCGCGATGGAAAGAATGAAGCCGCAACTTGAAAAATTGCAGCAGCAGTACGCCGGAAATAAGGAGTTGTATTCGCAAAAGCAGATGGAACTTTACCGCAAGGAAAAGTACAGCATGCTTGGAAGTTGTCTTCCGTCGATAATCTCGCTTGTCATATTCTTCATGGTGTTTTCGGGATTTAACGGCATGGTAAAGCAATACAACATCAACATGTACAAGGATTTGTCAAGCTCGTACTATTCGACCTACGAAACGCAACGCGCCGCGGCATATACGACGGAATACAATCGTTTAATCGGCGAAGGAAAGAGCGAAACGGAAGCGGACGAGGCGGCAACCATTGTCGCAAAAGAAACCGCAACGAAGGCAGCGCAAAACGCGATCGTAAGCCTTTTTGACGACAAATACAAAAAAGAAATCAAGTTCATGTGGGTAAACAACGTGTTTATGCCCGACAGCTGGAAGAATCCTATCCCCGATTACGAAACGTTTATCGGCAACGGAATCGGAAAACTCGGCATCGACACCGCTTCTATCGAGCACGGCAACCGTACCGAATACGAAGAAGTCATGAACCCGCTTATCGCGAAGTACAATAAGGTCAAGAGAAACGGGAAGAGCGGCAGCCGCTGGAACGGCTTTATGTTGCTGCCCATAATCACCGGACTTATCACTTTCGCGTCCACCAAACTTATGAAACAAACCCAGCCGCCCCAGCCCCCGACGGCTAACGGCAGCGGCAAAGATATGCAAAACGCAATGCAGGCAAATATGAAAATGATGCAGTGGTTTATGCCCATTATGCTTGCGGTGTTCGCCCTTTTGTACAGCACGGCGTTCACGGTATATATGGTAATAAGCAACCTGTTCAGCACCGTTTTCCAACTTATTTACAATGCGTGCGTAAAGGTCAACGACAAGCGAAACGAAGAAAAACGCCTTGAATCGACCTTCAAATAATAAGGAGTCCATATGGAAAAAATCGAAGTCAAAGCGTCCTCGGTCGAAAAAGCCATCGAGGAAGGCTTGAAAGAACTCGGCATCGAAAGAGAAAACGCCGAAATAGAAGTTTTGCAGGAAGGCGGTCTTTTCAGCAAGGCGGTCGTAACCGTCCAAAGAAAGGAAACGCCCGCGGACATTGTCATCGACTTTCTGAACGGCTTGTTTGAAAGAATGAATCTGAGATGCTATGCCGACTGCGAAGTCAAAGACGAAGAAATCGTCGTCAATATCACGGGAAGTGACAGCGGCGTCATTATCGGATACCGCGGCGAAGTGCTTGACGCGATACAGTATCTTGCGCTCATTCTTGTTAACGAAAGCGGACACAACTTTATCCGCGTGTCGATCAACGCCGAAAACTACCGCGAAAAACGCATCGAAACGTTGGAATCCCTTGCAAACCGCCTTGCATACAAGGCGTACCGCACGGGAAGAAACGTCGAGCTTGAACCGATGAACCCGTTTGAACGCCGCGTGATCCACACCGCGCTTCAAAACAGCAAATACGCCACGACCGAATCCGAGGGAGAAGATATGAATCGTCATATCGTCATCGTCCCGAAAGAAGGCGGCGTGCGCGAAGGATACGAAGAAAGAAACGGCAGACGAAACGACGGCAGACGTAACGATGGCAGACGTAACGACAGAAACAGACGAAACGACAACCGCGACCGTCGCGGCAATCGCAACGATTCTCGTCAGGAATCCGCGCCCGTAAAGCCCGTTGATGATCCGACGTCGACGGAGTTTAATCTGAAAAAGAACGGACCGCCGAAGTTTAAATCTTTTGGTTATACCAAAAAACACTTTTAAAACGGCATAATTTTGCGACCTTACGGCGTTTTGGCAGAACCGGAAAAATCGTGTACGGTTTAGTACACTGGATTTTTCCGAACCCGCCAAGAACCCCGTAATCTCATCAAAATTCTGCCGTTTTAGGGAAGGGTTTTGGGAGATTGCGACAGGTTGTTCGGACTGACGCCATTATTCTGCCGTTATGGCAGGATTTTTTTTGGAAAATACCCGGTATATTTCGGGAAGCAAAAAGGAAAATCAAATCGAAGTATGGACACAATCGTTGCATTGTCAACGCCCGCGGGAAAGGGCGGCATAGCGGTAATCAGACTCAGCGGAAACCCGCTGCCGATTGCACGCGCCGTTTTTGAAACGAAAGCGATAAATGGCGAAATTAAACCGAACTTTATGTACTTCGGAAAAATTAACGCGAAAGACTTTTCCGACCTTGGTTATATGGTTTATTTCAAATCGCCGAAAAGTTACACCGGCGAAGACGTCGTGGAGTTTCACGTGCACGGCGGAACAAGGATTGCGGAAGGCGTGATTTCTGCGTGCGTGTCGAAAGGCGCGCGCCTTGCGGAGCGGGGCGAATTCACCCGTCGCGCGTTTCTGAACGGGAAAATGGATTTGTCCGACGCGGAAGGCGTCATAGATATGATAAACGCCGACAGTGCGGACGCCGTAAAAGCCGCATATCGCCTTATGACCGGCAAGTTGTCCAAGGCGGTGAAAGACGTTCAGAACGACCTGAAAACCGTCCTGACGGGGCTTGTCGCGGTACTGGATTATCCCGAGGAACTGGAAGACGAAACACTGCCGTCGGCGGAAGAAGAACTTGAAAAAATCTTAAAAACCCTTACCGCGCTTCAAAATAGCCGCGCCTACGGCAAAATGATAAAAGAAGGCATGGACGTCGCTCTCGTCGGCGACACGAACGTCGGCAAGTCAAGTCTGATGAACGCGATTTTGGGGTACGACCGCGCAATCGTTTCGTCGATAAAAGGAACGACAAGGGACTTTATCTCGGACAGCTTTGAATTAAGCGGGAAAAAGATCAATCTTTGCGACACTGCGGGAATAAGGGAAAGTAACGACGAAATTGAAAAAGAAGGCATTAACCGTTCGATTTCGATAGTTAAAGACGCTCGTTTGGTACTTCGCGTTCTGGACGCAACGCAAGGAAAGCCTGAAAACAAGGCGCTTGAAAACGCCCTTTCAGGCAAAAAAATTGTGGAAGTTTACAACAAAAGCGACCTTATAAACAATGCGAAAAACGAAGAAAACAAGATTTTCGTCAGCGCGAAAACGGGCGACGGAATCGACGAACTTCTGAAAATCGTCGCAAAATATTTCGATGAAGAAAAGACGTCGGAATCGGAAGTGCTGACGTCAGAAAGACAACTGTCGTCGGTAACGACGGCAAAAGAAAAGGTCGAAGAAGGGCTTAACGCTCTGAAAGCGGGCGTTACGACCGACTGCGTAATTTCCGTTCTGACGGAAGGCTACACCGCGCTTGGCGAAATCACGGGCGAAACCGTCAGCGAAAAAATCATCGACGACATATTCGATAAATTCTGCGTGGGTAAATAATGAAAAAGGTTTACGACGTAATTGTAATCGGCGCGGGACACGCCGGCATCGAAGCCGCGCTTGCCGCGGCGCGCATGGGGAAAAGCACCCTTCTTACGACGCTTGAAAAGGCGGGCGTCGCGCTTATGCCGTGCAATCCTGCAATCGGCGGCACGGCGAAAGGTCATCTCGTGCGGGAAGTGGACGCTCTGGGCGGACAAATGGGGCTTTCTGCGGACGAGGCGTTGTTGCAGATAAAAATGCTCAACCGCGGAAAAGGTCCCGCCGTATTCAGTCTTCGCGGACAGGCGGACAAGGCGTTGTATCACGACGTAATGTTGCGCGTTTTGGAAAATCAGGAAAACCTTGACGTGTTGTACGACGAAACGACAAAAATTCTTGTAAAAGACGGCGTGGCGCACGGCATAACCACCCTTGAAAACGGCGAAATCGAGGGGCGGGCGGTCGTTATCGCGACGGGCGTATACTTAAACGGGCGCACGATAATCGGCGCGGAAACAAAAAGCAGCGGCCCCGTCGGGTTCAAAAACGCAACGCACCTTACGGACAACTTGTTAAGTCTCGGCATAGATATCCGCCGTTTCAAAACAGGAACGCCCGCGCGCATTGCGAAAGACAGCATCGACTACGACGAAATGGAAGTGCAGGAAGGCGAAAGCGATATCGGCACGTTTTCGTTTATGAACGACGGAAATCTTTATTCTCAGATGCCGTGCTGGCTCACCTATACCAACGAAAAAACTCACGAAATAATCAGGAAAAACATAAAAAGAAGCCCGCTTTACAACGGCACGATACACGGAATCGGCCCGAGATATTGCCCGTCGATTGAAGACAAGGTAATGCGTTTCCCCGACAAAACCAGACACCAGATATTCGTGGAGCCCGAAGGCCGCGACAGTGATTTAATGTATATTCAGGGCATGTCGTCAAGTTTGCCGAAAGACGTGCAGGAAGAAATGTACCACTCGATAAAAGGGCTTACGCACGCGCGGTTTATAAGGTACGCGTACGCGATAGAATACGACTGCATAAACCCCCTGGAACTTTCGTCGTCATTGCAGGTAAAAAGGATAAAAGGGCTTTATTCCGCCGGGCAAATCAACGGCAGCAGCGGATACGAAGAAGCGGCGGCGCAAGGGCTTATGGCGGGCATAAACGCCGCGTTGTACGTCGACGAAAAACCGCCCTTCACCTTAAACCGCGACGAAGCGTACATAGGCGTGCTTATCGACGACCTTGTCACAAAAGGCACGAACGAGCCTTATCGTATGATGACGGCGCGCGCGGAATATCGTTTGAGGCTCCGTCAGGACAACGCCGACCTGCGCCTTACCGAAAAAGGATACGCCCTTGGGCTTGCGACGGAAGAAAGGCTCAAAAAAATGCAGGAAAGAAGGGAAGAAATCGAGCGTATCGTCAAACTTTCCGAAACCGTCAAAATCAAAAAGGAAAACGGCGGAATATTTGAAAGATACGAAGGTGTGCAGGTTGAAAAAACGATGCCCGTAAAAGAAGCGTTGAAACACCCCGGCATCACCTTTGACGTATTGAAGGAAGTCACAAACGCCTTTTCGGAGTTTTCAAAAAGCGCGCTGTTTTCGGCGGAAGTCATGATAAAATACGCGGGATACCTTGAAAAGGAAGACGCAGCGATAAGGGACGCGCGACGTTTGGAAGAAAAGATTTTGCCCGAAGATATCGACTACAACGCTTTAAACGGACTGAGAATCGAGGCGCGGCAGAAACTTTCAAAAATCCGTCCAGCGACGCTCGGACAGGCGTCCAGGATTTCGGGAGTGAGCCCCGCGGATATTACCGTCCTGCTGATTTATCTGAAAACCGCAAAATAAACTTCAAAACAAAACACATAAAAAAAGCAAGGTAAAAAACCTTGCTTATTTTTTTGTTAAATTTTGTCTTATTTACAGAAGAAGGAACGGGTTGTTTTCATAAAACCATTTCGCAACGGTGCCCGATTCGATATTGTCGATTGCCGCCTGCGCGCCAGAGCCGATTTTCGCGATCACGAACATTGCGACGAAAACGAGAGCGACGGTGAATGCCGCCGAGAACACAAGCCCGATAATACGGTCGACGCTGCGGAATCCTTTTTGTTTTTCGACAATCTTTGAAAGAAGTTTTGAAAGAAGCGAAAACAGAATTTCAAGCACGATAATCGCCGCGACGAAAACGATAATGGCGCAAAGGGCTTTCACGATAAGGTTTGCCGCAAACGCCGCAAGGGTAACGCTGCCCGTGAGCGCGCCGCTGAAAAGTTTGACGCAAACGGTTTGTACAAGCAGTGCGATTTTGAGTTTTGACGAGCCTTCGAACAACGTCGATACGCTTGTCCACGCGCTGCCGCTGACGTTCAGGAAAAGTTCCCCGTCGGAGACCTTTGCTTTGTAGCCCGCCACGTCGAATTTACTTACGAAAAAGTCGCTGATTTTTGCTTGAAGGTCAACAAACGCGGAAACACCGGCAAGATACCCCGCAAGGAATATGCCAAGGCATATCGCCGCGATAAACGCAATGATGCCGCCGATCGTGCCGTTGAGCAATTTTGCAAAGCCTGCAATAATACCCGCGACGATGCCGACCGCCAGAACCGCCAGAATGACGATATCCGAGACGTTCATGCTCGCAGTACATAAAGCATTCAACATACCATAATCCCTCTTTTTTACGATATTTCTCGATATTTATAAATATTATACCAAATTTATCACAGAAATCAAACAATATTTAATAAAAAAACGCGCTTATTTTTGTAAGCCCTGTCAATACTTATGAAAAGGAGAGAAAAATGAAACAAGGAACCTCCGTAATTTTGTGCATAGGAAGCGACAAAATCGCCGGCGACAGCGTCGGTCCGATTGTCGGCGATATTTTGAAAAACAGGCTGAACGCAAGATGTTTCGTATACGGCGCGACGGGAAAAAGCGTCAACGGAAGAAACGTGCAAGACTTTCTGGAACTCATAAAATACGCGCACCCCGAAAGCCCCGTAATCGCGGTGGACGCGTGCTTGTCAAAGGAGGCGGAAAAGCCTTTCGTCGCGGTGGTTTCGGGCGGAGTCAACCCCAAAAGGGCGATAACGGGAATCGAAAATCCCGCGGGCGACGTCGGCGTTCTCGGCGCGGTCGAAAAACCGTCGGACGATCCGCTGAAAACTCTTATGGCGGTATCGTGGGATAAAGTGCAAAAAACGAGCGTTAAAATTGCGATTGCGCTATATAAAGCGTTGTTTTCCGCGTAAAAATCAACAAAACCCGAGTTTTTAATTTTAGTTGATTTTTAGGGAGTTTATGTTATAATAGTACTAACTTCGTGATAAAGATAAATAATAAGACGTTTTTATTGCGGAAGCGGAGGCTATTACACAGTGAAAAAAAGAACAAAAGGAATAATAATTTTTCTGATTTGTCTTGTGCTTGTCGTGCTTGTCGCGACGATGCTCTCGGACAACGGCGCGGGCGAGATAAGCTACACGTCGCTTGTCGAAGACATAAAGGCGGGCAAAGTTTCGAATATTCAGATTACCGGCGACTACGTTCTGAAAGTCAGATATAACGACAGCAAGATCGCCGAAAAGAATTTCCCGAATAAGTACGACGCGTTTTGTTATATTCCCGACAGAAACGTTCAGCAGGTTTACGACATGATCGAAGAATGTCGGGGCTACACGGGTTGGACGTCCCCCAAGGTTTCGTACGACAATCCCGCGCGCCGCTCGCTTCTTTACAGCTTGCTTTTGCCCATCCTGTCGGTTGTGCTTCTCGGTATCGTGATGTACATTATTTACCGTCAGAGTCAGGGACAAAACCAGCAGGCGATGAATTTCGGAAAGACCAAAGCTCGCGTTACCCAGTCGGTTAAGGTGCGTTTTTCGGACGTCGCCGGCGCGGAAGAAGAAAAGGAAGAACTGCAAGAAATCGTGGAATTCCTTAAAAATCCCAAAAAGTTCGTCGATATCGGCGCAAGAATTCCCAAGGGCGTTTTGCTCGTAGGTCCTCCGGGCACCGGTAAGACGTTGTTTGCAAAAGCGGTCGCAGGCGAGGCGAACGTGCCGTTTTTCAGCATAAGCGGCAGTGACTTTGTCGAAATGTTCGTCGGCGTCGGCGCGTCTCGTGTGCGCGACTTGTTCGACCAGGCGAAACACAATATGCCGTGTATCGTTTTCATCGACGAAATCGACGCGGTCGGCAGACAGCGCGGCACGGGCTTGGGCGGCGGTCACGACGAGCGCGAACAAACGCTCAACCAGTTGCTTGTCCAGATGGACGGCTTTGAAAAGAACGACGGCATTATCGTTATGGCGGCAACCAACCGCGCGGATATTCTCGATCCCGCATTGTTGCGCCCCGGCCGTTTCGACCGTCAGATTTACGTACAGGTCCCCGACGTTCGCGGCAGGGAAGAAATATTCAAGGTTCACGCAAGGAACAAACCTCTTGCCCCCGACATCGATTTCAAAACGCTTGCCCGTCTTACTTCGGGCTTCACCGGCGCGGACATCGAAAACCTTTTGAACGAGGCGGCAATCCTTTGCGCGCGCGACAACAGAAAGGTCATTACGATGGGCGATATCAACGAAGGTATCAATAAGGTCATCGCGGGCCCGCAGAAAAAGAGCCGCGTCGTTAGCGAAAGAGACAAGCGTATCACCGCGTATCACGAAAGCGGACACGCAATCGTTGCGAAACTCCTTAAAAACTGCGACGAAGTCAACGAGGTTTCCATCATACCGCGCGGACAGGCGGCAGGCTATACCATCACCCGTCCCGTGAACGACGACAACCACGTTACCCGCGGAAAGTTGATGGACGAAATCGCAATGATGCTTGCGGGACGCGTCGCCGAAGAAATCGTCATCGAAGACATCACGACGGGCGCAAGCAACGATATTCAGCGCGCAAGCGCCATCGCAAGAAAGATGGTTACCGAATGGGGAATGAGCCCGCTCGGCACGATATATCTCGGCAATCCCGAACACGAAGTGTTTTTGGGACGCGATTTCAATCAACAGGCAATGTCGCCCGAAACCGCCGCGAAAGTCGACGCCGAAATGAAGAGTATCCTCGACGAGTGCTACGACACCGCAAGGAATATTCTTTCGGAACACAGAGACCTTCTGGACAATATGGTCAAGGTGCTGTTTGCGAAAGAAACCATTTTCCAAAACGAAGTCGATATGCTGTTTGAAGGCAAAACGCCCGAAGAAATCATTAAAATCAGCAACGAAAAAAGCATGGAAAAAATGAAAGCGGCGGAAGCGTCAAAGACGGAAGAAAAAACCGACGACAAAACGGAAGTCGGTGCGGACGACAAAACGGCTGCGGACGAAATCAAAAAACTTCACGAAAAGTTGAAGGAAAAGATTGAAAAAATCGAAAACTCCGCGCCCGCCGAACAAAATAAAACGGACACGTCGGAAAAACCCGAAGACAACAAAACGGACGAAAAGCCCGACGAAAACAAGTAACGAACCAAACAAAAACCGCCGTATGCACGGCGGTTTTCTTTTTGCAGAAAATTATTTTCTGAAAGGCTTTTCGTATTTTTCTTCCCATTTCGAAAAGGCGGCTTCGTCGTAATATTTGGGCATATTCGACGCGGTCTTACATTCTTTCTTCATCTTTTGCAAAAGCACCGCAAGATTTAAAAGAAGGGGAAGTTTTTTGATTCCCTTTACGGCGGCTTGCGCCATTTCCGCGGGCGACATGACGATCATATGCCCCGCGCTCGCTTCGATCAGGACTTTCCTTGAAACCACGCCTTTACCGAGCAGAAAGTCGACATCGCCTTTTTTGCTGTTCAGAAGCCAGTTTTTCATCATATCGACGGCGGCGTGCTTTCCGCCGATTTCTTTCATAAACCTTGCCTGATAGCGATAAAGATTTTCAACTGAAAACGGGTTTTCGCCGATGGGGGAAGAGATGACGTCCGAAAGCATTTTACCGGCTTTCATACCGCTTGCCATGCCGCTTCCCAGCATAGGAATGGTCATACACGCGCTGTCGCCGAGCAGGGCGTATCCGTTTGCGACGAAACGCGACAACGGGTGGCGTACGGGGATTTGCAGAAGTTGTCCGCCCGTGACGATTTTATCGCCCACGATTTCGTTGTCGCGGCGGATATCGGCAAGGGCGTTTTCGTAGGTTTTGTCGGACATTTCGCCGACGCGGCCGATAAGGACGTCTGCTTGTTTTTCGTCATGGGACAGCGTGCACCAGGATATGCCGCGCTCGTTGATATGTTTAAGGTACGCGCGGTTCGTGTACTTCGGGCGCGCCGTGTTTTCGGGGCGATTGAAGAAAGTGCGCCTTACGATAAAAGTGTCGTTTTTGTCGACGTTTCTCGTGATTTTCAAAGATTCGGGCAGGCTCTTTCTGACGGCGGAATTTACGCCGCCGCAATCGACGACAAGCCCTGCCGGCACGACTTCGCCGTTTTCAAGTTCCGCGCCCAGGACGACGTCGTTTTCGACAATGGCGCGCTTTACCGGGGTTTCGTAAAAAACCTTCACGCCGGCACATTCTGCGCGCGACAAAAGCCACGCGTTGAACGGACGACGATATATCGCCATATCAAGTTGGTCGTCGGGCAAATCCATAAGGACGTTCACGCCTTTTTCGGGCGGCACGAACGTCCAGTTTCTTTTTCTCGTGTAAATCTCCTTTGGGGGAAGTGGCATGCCGACTTCTTCAAAGGTTTCTTCAACCATATCGTCGGTCCAGTCGTACGCGACGCCGCATTGTTTTTTCGCCTCGTACACGGTGACGTCAAAGCCGGCGTTTCTTGCAAACGCGGCAAAAACAAGCCCCGTCTGGTTTGCGCCGACAACGATGATGTTTTTATTCATAATTTCCTCCGTACCGCATAAAACGCAAGTTTACGCGTCGATTTTTATTTATTAAACGGCTTATCGTACTTTTTCCGCCACTTTTCAAATTCCTTTTCGTCAAAACGCGGCGGCATTTTCGTGGCGTGAGATACAACGCACGCCGCTTTTATTAAGGCGCCGAAAAGGGTTTTCCACAGCGAAAAATACTTAAAAGGAAGAACAAGGAAACTTTTGACAAGTCGCTTTGCGCTTCCGCCCGACACGACCGACACCAACCCCTCCATAACGCCCGATTTCACAAGGTCATCAATTTCGTTGCCGCGGCTTGAAAGCAGCTTGTTTTTGACAAGTTCGATCGCGGCGTGTTTTCCGCCGATTTCGCGCATAAACTTCAACTGATAGCGATAAAGATTTTTCTTTGAAAAAGGTTCTTTGTCGGCACTCGTCACGGCGTCGGCAAGCATTTTTGCGGCTTTCAGTCCGCTTCCAATTCCGCTTCCGATTATGGGGATTGTCATGCACGCGCTGTCGCCGAGCAGTACGTATCCGTTTGCAACGATATTCGAAAGGGGACGGCGCACGGGGATTTCAAAAATTACGTCGCCGCCGGAAACTTTGTTACCGATGACGGGATTGTCTTCTTTTAAGTCGGCAATGGCGTTTTCGTAGGTTTCGTCCGAAAGACTGCCGATTCTGCCGACAAGGACGTCCGAGGTTTCGTCGTCCTTTTTCAAAAAGCACCGGGAAATGCCGTTTTCGTTTTTGTGTTTAAGATATATTTTTTTGGGATGCTCGGGACGCGGACAGTTTTCGGGACGCGCGAAAAATTCTCTTTTCACAAAAAATTTGTCGTTTGCGCTCACTTCGTTTTGGATTTGGAAAATTTGCGGTAAGGAACGTCTAACAAGCGAGTTCACACCGCCGCAGTCGACGACAAGGTCGCATTCAAAAGTTTCGCCGTTTGAGAACTCCACGCCGTAAACGACGTCGCCGTCGGTAAGTGCGCGCGTGACGCACGCGTCGAAATATAATTCGACACCTTCCGAAAGAAGGGAAATAAGCCGTTCGTTAAGTCCGCGCCGCGACACGTTTATGTCAGGTTCTTCTTCCTTCTTAGGGACGAAGACGGGGTTGTGTCCGGGCGGGACGAAAGTCAGACTCCCCGTGCGGGTGAAAATATCGTTTGGGGGGAAGGGTAATCCGACCTCTTTGAAAACGGACGGAGAAATATCGTCCGTCCATTCGTACGCCGCGTTTTCACGGCTGTTTTTTTCAAATACAAAAACAGAAAAGCCTTGTTCCGAAAACAACTTTGCGGCAAACAAACCCGTTTGATTCGCGCCGATTATCGCAACCGTACCTTTCATATTTCACCCCTTATCTCTTTTGATCATTTTGCCATAACGATTGCAAGGAACACGCATTTTCCGCCGCCCGTCGCAATCATTCCGTGCGGGTTTCCGCTGTCGTAATACAAGCAGTCGCCTGCGTGCAGAATTTCGATATTGCCGTTTATGTTGCATTTCAGGCTGCCTTCCAGGATAAAGTCGAGTTCCTGTCCCTTATGGCTGGAAAGGTGAATTTCCTTGTCCTGTTCTTCCTCGATATACGGGGCGGTAACGACAAACGGCTCCGCAATGCGGTTTTTCATATATTGCGCGACGTGCAGATACTCAAACCCCTCGCGACGTTTCAGTTTCATTCCGTATCCCGCGCGCACGATGGAATATTCCGACAGGTTCGGCGATTTTCCGAGCAGCAATTCCGTGATGTCGATGCCGAGTTTTTTCGCGCAGTTATAAAGCAGGGTAAAGGTGAAGTCCTTTTTGCCCAATTCGTAGTCGATATATTCGTTTTCCGAAATGCCCGCGCATTCCGCCATTTCCGCCGTGGAAACTTCTTCCATTTCGCGGATACCTTTCAGCCTTTCGGCGATTTCTTGAATTTCTTTCATACGCTACCTCTTTTTATCTATTGTAAAATAAACGAACGGCGGTGTCAAACGATTTATAAAATCGTCAGGTCGAAGAATTTGTCGTATGCTTGTCAACGTTCGTATTATTATCTGTTGGCATTCCCCGAAAACAGTCCGCAGCCGTTCCCGTTTTCGCCGATAAGCACGGCAAGCGTCGAAGCGAACAGTACGATAAGTTCCGTCCCCGCGATTTCGCCGTCGCGGCCGAACAACACCATTATTATGAACAGGTACAAAACCCAGTTGTCGTCAAACATATTTTCCCCCTTTTGAAAATCTCTTAAATATACAATATGCGACAAAATGAGATAAATTTACCCAAAACCGCGGTTTTCTTTTAATGTATAATCGGTGTGAACAAAGGGGGAAGCCATGCCGCTTATCGATAATAAAACGCAAGTCAAAGTCAGATATTATCTGCCCGACAACGCCGTCCTTACCGAACTTTCGGATTTGTTTTCGGTTTTGTCGGACAGTACCCGCATAAAAATCCTTTCGGCAATCTGCATTTCCGAAATGTGCGTCGGGGATTTGTCGGAAATGCTCGATATGAATCAGACGACAGTGTCGCATCAGCTCAAAATTCTGCGCTCCACGGGCGTCGTTACGGCGCGCCGCGACGGGAAAACGATATATTATTCGCTCGCAAATATGATAATTCCCGAAATTATGCGTTTCGGAACGCTTTATCTTGGGTATTATTAAAAGTATGCCAACAGATAATAATACGAACGTTGGCATAAAACCGTCCCGAAAACCCGCCCGATAACCAAATTTTCCCGTTTCTGTTGACACGGGGGCAAAATTTCGGTTATACTGTTTTCAGGCAATTAGCCAATAACGGAGGATAACTATGAATAAAAACGAATTTGTCGGCGCAGTCGCCGCGAAAGCAAACATCTCACAGGCGGCAGCAAAAGAAGCCGTCGACGCCGCTCTTCAAGTCATTGCGGAAGCGTTGAAAGACAACAACGACGTCGCCCTTGTCGGCTTCGGTACGTTCAAAGCAAAAGAAACCGCCGCAAGAATGGGCGTCAACCCCAAAACCGGCGAAGCAATCGAAATCTCCGCAAAGAAGACCGTTGCTTTCAAACCCGGCAAAAACCTGCTTGAAGACATCAGATAATTGTTGAAAAAGAATAACCCTTCGGTTCGCCCGAAGGGTTGTTTTTTGTCGTGTTTCAAAATAAACCGCTTTTAACTGCGTTTAATCGGTTCAGTCGGATAGTGCCACTACCCAGCTGAAAAAAACGCGCGCTGATTTTACAACAATTTTTAGACAAGTGTCGGGAAAATTTTTGGAAAATTAGCAAAATATCGTAAAAAAAGACAAAATATATGTCAAATTATCGTTTTTCCCCCAAAAAACCTTGACGGCGTTTTTCTGCCGCGGTAAACTAATTAAAGTTTACGGACAGAAAAATAGTCAGAAGCAGGGGAAAATGAAGGGGAGAAAGAAAATTTTGCTGCTCGCGTTGTTCGCGGTGGCAACACTTGTGTTTTCGGCTTGTTCCAAGACACGGACAAATAACGACTTTTCTGTCGGCGGTATCGTAATAACGGACGCCGATTTTTTTGAGATTTCAATTCTTGTCAACGGCACAAAAACAGATTATTCGCTTGATTCAAGCGGATACTTCAACATTTCTCATCTTAAAAGCGGTGACGTAATCACGTTTTCAAAGGAAGGATATTCTTTCAATTCCTACACGGTGGGAGGCTTTTCCGTGGACGGCATTGAAATCGTCGGGACGAAGTGCCGGTACGACGTGCTTACTTTATTTGACGAAAACAATGGGACGGTCACGGGCGCGGGAAAGTACGAGTACGGCGAAACCAAAAAAATTACCGTCACCCCGAAAGAACATTTTGAAATTAACGGGATTTACGAAAAAGACAATCTTGTGTCATCAACCGGCGAATACTCGTTCACGGTAACGGACGATCGCGTTTTCGTCGTTAAGTTTTCAAAAAAGAAGTATCCGATAACAATTGAAAAGACAGACGAAGCGTGCGTGGTCGCGGCTCCCGAAAGCGCGGCGTTCGGCGAAGAAATCACGGTTTCCGCAAGCGACGACGAAAACTTTGTTTTTGCATATTTTGAGATTGACGGGACGAAATATTACGATAAAACCTTGAATTTTTCGGTTAAATCCGAAAACACACAAATTAACGCGGTGTTTTTGAAAAGACTTTCAAAGCCCGAAATATCTTTTGACGGAAGAAGAATTTCAGTTGTTAAAGGTGAAAACGCCGAAAGGTGCGAAGTGTTTATCGACGGCGAATTTTTGCTTAATATTACTTCCGACAAGGCGTTTTCCCTTGCGGATTACAACGTGTCGGACGGCGCGCACAACGTGCTTGTAAAAGTTAAGGGCGACGGCTTCGGCGAGAACGAAAGCGCAATAAACATAAATTACGTCCGCCCGTACGATACGCCGAAAAACGTCGGTATGCTCATCGAAGAAGACAAGGTTTATTTTGTTTTCCAACAGGTGCTTGCGGCAAGAGGTTACGAAATCTTTATGAACGGGCAAAAGGTTGAAACGCCACTAGACAAGAAAGTTTCGGGCGAAAGCATACTTGTCCGCGTCGATACGCTTTTCACAGAAAACGGCACATATACTTTTTCCGTTCGCGCGACGGGCGACCGCCCAAAAAGCGATATGTCCTTCGCGGCGGAATATACCTTCAAAGGCACGCTTTCCGCGCCCGTTGCAAAAATCGAAAACGGCGTTCTGACCGTTTCCCACGAAAAGGACGTGAAATTCCTTGTCGAAATCAACGGCGTCAACGTCGCGGACAAGCTTGACGAAAACAAGTCGCTTGCGTTATCCGACGTGCTGGAAAAGGGCACAACCACGGCAAAAATCAAGATCACGGCCATGCTTGACGGCTATAAGCCGAGTTCGGTCGAAATTATATATAATGCGGAGGAATAAAAAATGAAAAAAGTAATCGCGGCGGTGGTGTTTATGCTGCTTGTCGCCGTCTTTGCGCAGTTTGGCGCAAGCGACGTTGCTTTTGCAAACGACGGCAAAACGATGCCGCCGCAAAATCTTTCCGTCACCGTGCGTGACGGAAGCTATTATCTGACCTTTGAAAACGTCCCCGACAACAACGGGTACGAAGTCGTTGTAAACGGAAAGACGACCGTTGTCGAAAAGGACGTAACGACGGTGCTGATTAACGTCGAAAGCGGCAGCGAATTTTCGGTAAAGATAAGGACGATTTGCGCCGACGAAACGCGCACGTCCGACTTTTACGAAACCACGCTCGTTATCGGTCGCGCGCTTGACGCGCCCGAAAATCTTACGATGTCCGCCGACAAGAAACTGTCGTTTTCCGCGGTTGACGGTGCGGCGTCGTACGACGTCGTGATAAACGGCGTGTCCGTCTTAAAAGCCGCGACCAAAACAGAAATTGAACTTATCGACGTACTGACTTCACCGATAAATTACGAAATAAAAGTGCGCGCAAACGGCGACAATCGTTTGACCTACGACAGCAAGTTTTCAACGCTTTCTTACGACAACGTGATGCAACTCGGTACCCCGGAAAACGTCGGGATAACAAGCGTCGACGGAAAGGTGATTTTATCATTCGACAGCGTTTCGTACGCAAGCGGATATGAAATCGACGTGAACGGCGAAATATTAAAAACAACCGATAACAAGTATGATTTGACAGATAAAGTGTCCGTTCCTGCGGGTTATTTGATAAAAGTGCGCGCGACGGGCGGAAAAGGATATGACACGGGCGAGTGGGCGACCACAACGTACGAATGTCGTAAAACCATTGAAAGTCCGCAGCTTTTGGTTGAAAACAAAACGGTGTCCTGGGCAAAGTCGGAAGGCGCAAACGAATACTCGGTCGTCGTAACTTTTATGGAAACCGAAATCGAAAAGGTCGAAAGATTTCCGGGAACGAGCTTTGATCTTTCGGAACTTGTCGCAGAGCACGGCGCGGGCGAATACGCGGTGAAAGTGCAGGCACTTTCGAACGGGAATTACGATTATTCCGACGTAACTACGATATATTACCGCAATTACCTGACGCTCGAAACGCCGACGGTTGCCGTAAACGGGACAATTGTCAGTTGGACAAAGGTTGAAAACGCGGTCGATTACACGATAAAAATCGACGGCAGGATTATTTCCAAAAACGTAACCGTAACGAAATTCGATATTTCGGAGTACGTTGCGGAAGTAAAAACTTACACGATAGCTGTCGTCGCAAACGCAAACGGCTGGTATTATGAATCGGCGGAAGGAAGGCGACTTTTGTTAAGACGGGCGCGCTCTCGTCACCCGTACCCACTGCAAGCGGAAGCGTTGTAAGCTGGACGAAAGTACTCGGCGCAACGGCGTACGACGTTTACGTCGGCGGAGAAAAGGTGCTGACGGTTACCGAAACAACGGCGGATATTTCCGCGTATCTTCAACAGGGCGAAAACAAAGTGAAAATCGTCGCGACAGCCGACGGGTTTTCAGACGGAGTGTCGGAAGAAATCGTCGTAATCGGCGACGCAATCGAACGCGTAGGACTCAAAACGTACAGAATGCCAATTGAAAACGAAAGCGACTACATCGTTTTCGTTGACGGAAAAAGGACGGACAAGAAAATCGAAAACGGCAAAATCACGCTTCCCGATACGGCGGAAAAGATGATTATCGTTCCCGATATAGCCGATTTGCCGGCGGACGGGGAAAACGTAACGTTGTTTTCGGAAATCGACCTTACGACAGCCCCAAAAGACGGCGAGGAGTACGCAGTCCAAGGGTGGATAGTGGACAGCTTTAACAATACCCACCTTACGATTATCGGTGAAGGCGAAGTGACAAACGAACTCGGCGAATATGCCGTGGGCGGCGGGGAGAATGTCTATTATCTCAACGAAAAAGGCAAATACCGTCCGAAACAGCCGGGCGAAGAATAAATAAAAGATATTCGTTAAGCCTTGTATTTTAAGAAAAAGACTGATATAATATATCGCGAGGTGAAATTATGAGCGTCGACAAAACGTTAAAAACCCAACTGAAAGATTACGACGTGCAGGAAGTCGCGCCGAAAATCTATAAAATCAACGAATACAACCTTTCGACAATGTTCGTGATCGTGGGCAGCGAGCGCGCGCTTTGCATAGATTGCGGCACGGGCGTAGGCGACTATAAGGCGGTCATCGAAAGGCTTGTCGAAGGGAAACCTTACGATATGGTGTTGTCGCACGGACACGTCGACCATGCCGGCGGCCGCGGGCAGTTCGACAAAATATACGTCGGCAGACGCGACAAAGATATTGTAAAGGAAGCAACCCTTTCGTACCGCAAGTTTTACATAATCATTATGCGCTATCTTATGTTTTTTAAGTGCATAAAGTTTAAGGACGCGGTCATGAAAAAGGTCGAAAAGGAGCCGGAACTTATCCCGATTTGCGAAGGGTTCACGTTTGATTTGGGCGACAGAAAGATTGAAGTTTTTGAGACGCCGGGACACACGGAAGGCTGCTTGTGTTTCTTGTCGAGGAACGACCGCATAATGTTTTCGGGCGACACTTTCAACCCGCTTATGCTGATGTTTCTGGCGCACGCGACGTCAATCGAGGAATACCGCGAAACGCAGGAAAAACTTTTGAAAATCGACGGATACGACGTGTTCTGGCCGTCGCATCTTTCCGCGCCGCTCACCCGTGAAGACGGTGCGGGCATTATGAAAACCGCCGACAAAATTTTGAAGCAAAAGCACAATTTCTTCCTGCCGTCGATATTCATAAAAACGGTTGATAAAAGGAGCATTATTTATCGTCCCGACCATGTTCGTCGCAAGAAGAAAGAAAAACAAAAACAAGGTTAAACAACCAAAATTATGCGGTAAACTGCATTTTTTGCAGTGTGCCGCATTTTTGATATAAGGAGAAAGAAATGATTATTTTTGCAAAATACGGTGAGTACGACAGGCGTGAACTTCTGGAAGAATGCCTGACGAAATATCTAGAAACCATGAAAAAAACCAAGCTCGAAGGCGAACTTACCGAGCTTAAAAACCACAACGACAAACCTTATTTCAAGGATTATCCCGACGTAAGGTTTTCGATTTCGCACAGCGGCGCGCTTGTCGTCGTCGCAATGGCGCAGACGGAAGTCGGAATCGACATCGAGGAGTTCCGTCCCCGCGCTTATCAGAAAGTCGTCGAAAACGTTTTCACGAAAGGCGAGGCGAAAGAAGTCAAAGACCTTGAAACTTTTCTTGCGGTATGGACGAGAAAGGAAGCCTATCTCAAACTCACGAGCGAGGGGCTTTCGGGCGTCAGGTCAAACGACGTGTCGGGCGATTTGTTTTACGAGGGCAAGCGCGTCATCGCAACGCCGCTCAACATTTTCGCGGGATACGTCGGCACGGTCGTTGCGGAAGAACAGCCCGTTATTCTCGTCGATCTCGATTGACTTATCGAAAAAGATTTAGTAAAATAAAACATATTCCGAAACGGAGGACTTTGAAATGGTACTTGATAAAATTAAAGATATGCTTGAAAAACAACTCGGCATCGACAAAAGCAAAATCACCGAAGATTCCGATATTATCAAAGACATCGGCGCGGACAGTTTGGACATCGTGGAATTTCTGATGGACGCCGAAAACGAATGGGGCATCACCATCGAAGAAGAAGACGTGAAAAACCTTCATACCATCGGCGACGTCGTAAAATATATCGAATCCCGCATTTAATAAAACCAGCGAAAACACGAAAAGCACAAAAGAAAACCACCGAAAAAAATCGGTGGTTTGTTTTTTGCCGCAAAGCGGATTTTTGTTATTTATCCTGATATACGCGCCACAGGAAGTCTTTTTCCTTTTTAAGGACGATGCGCGCCGAGGGCATCCACGTTTTCAGGTTGTAGTCGTGGAAAGAGTTGAGCGGTTCCCACGCGCAGAAGTACTCATAAGGAATATCTTTTTCTTCCAGCGCTTTTCTCAGTTTCTTGCTGCCGCCATTCGTAAAGACGTCCTGAATGCCGTTGTTAAGGAACAGACGGGGGAAGGGTTTCTCGACGCCCAGGAAAACCTGCAATTCATTGTAATATTCGTATTCCGATTTAAGTTTTTTGTAGTGTTTGATGCCGGTGCAGTGATAAGTCATCGTGCGGATAACGGGCAGGTTGATGATTTTGCCTTCGAAGTCGATTGCGGGGCAGTTGAGAATCGCGCCCTTGATTTTTATATCGACGTCGGGAAGTCCCAGATGTTCGCGATATTCGGGGTGATTCTGGCAGTTTATCGTCACCATGGAAAGGTGTCCGCCCGCGCTGTCGCCGGAGATGACGAAGTTGTCAAGGTCAAGACCGTATTTGTCGGCGTTGGCGACAACCCATTGCAGAGCCTTGTAGACCTGTTTCATGTAGTCGGGGAAGCGGTACTTCGGACCGAGACCGTAACTGATATTGACGGTGAAAGCGCCCGTGCGCGCCATATGTTGGCAATAGCCGCGGCGCATTTTTTTGTCGCCTTCGATCCAGCCGCCGCCGTGAATCATAAAGAACACGGGGAACTTTCCTTCCGTAAGTTTTCCGCGTTGTTTTTCGTCGTAAATAATATCGAGTTTTCCCGTGTCGGGATGTTCCTCGTCATAGACGATATCTTTCACTTCCGTAAGCCCTTTGCCGGGGAAGCGGTTGCACAATAAATATTTGATATAGTCATCGACAAAGAAAGCAGCGCTTAATAATGACATAAAATTCCTCCAAGATTTATTACAATAAGTATAATAAAAATCGCCGCACTTTGCAACAGTTTTCCGCCGCCCGGCAAAAGAAAAAGGCAAAAGAGGGAAAAACGCGCATACGATTTTATTAAAAAAGAAAATACAAACGCGCCGTTTTGTCAAAAATCGCCTTAAATACACACGTTCTTTTCCATACAAAACAAGACAAGTGTAAAAAATAATATTTTTATCCGATTAAGGATTGAAAAATGGCGCGGTTTTATGGTAAGATTAAATTACTAAATTCTATAAAAAGGGGGATATCCTATGGACAACATCACCAAGGCAAAAATAAATCTGTTTGCTGTCTTAAGGAACCTTGAAGATTTATGTGCAATGGACAAAGAGTCCGCCGACATCATCAAGGATACCAAACTTTCCGTACAGTTCAACGTGCCCGACGTAGGAAGCGCAACCATAGATTTCGATCACGGCAAGTGCACTTTCAATCGCGGTAAAAAACACGCCGGACTGCAACTCTTCTTCACTTCGGCGGAGCATTTCAACAACCTTATCGATCCGCCCAAGGACGCTAACGGTAAACCCAAAACGGTCATACCTATTTTCTACAACGTATTCAAAGCAGGATTCCTTCTCAATCAATTCACGAAGCTCGCCGACAGACTCTCGTATTATCTGCAACCGGCGGCGGACAAGAAGGCGGAACTTCTGAAAGATCCCGAATATTTCAAAATCAACACGACTCTCACGCTGTACACCGCGTTGTTCGCACTCTGCGAAGTCGCAAACAGCGATAAGGTCGGTAAACTTTGTGCAAAGCGTATGTGCGACGGCAAGATCGCTGCGGGTATCCCCGGCGGTCCGCAACTCAACATCACCGTCAAAGACCACAAACTTTACGGAGCAAAGGGCGCAATCGACGACTGGTCGGCACAAATGTTCTTTGCAAGTATGGAATTCGCGCACGACTTGCTGAACGGCAACGCGTCGAGTTTCGGCGGTATGGGCAGCGGCGACTTCCAGGTAAGAGGACGTCTCGATATGCTGGAACAAATGGCAAAGATGCTCAACCTCGTCAGCGCATATCTCGGATAGGAGGAAATTATGAATCTCGTTTACGAACCCAAAAAGATAATTGACGTTACCAAAAGCCAGGCCACTTTCAAAAGGGCTCTGAATTGTATCCCCGCGGGCATTTACGGACATCTCGGACCTTCCGAGGGCTGTATGGTTCCCGTATCGTCGTATCCTTTATATATGGATCACGCGCAAGGCGCGTACATATACGATATCGACGGCAACAGAATCATCGACTATATGTGCGGTTACGGCCCCAACTATCTGGGCTATAACGACCCCGACGTCGACGCTGCCGCCGCCGCTCAGAGAAAGAAGGGCGACTGCACCACGCTTATCAGCGATATCACCGTCGAATTTGCGGAAGAAGTTTGCAAGACCATCAATATGGCAGACTGGGCATTCTTCGCAAAAAACGGTAACGACGTCACGCAATTTGCGATGATGATCGCGCGTGCTTATACCGGACGCAAGAAAATGGTTTTGACGAAAGGCTGGTACCACGGCGTATCTCCCTGGACGCAAAAACTCGGCTATTCGGGCATCATCGAAGAAGACGTTTGCAACAACCTTTATATCGAGTGGAACCATCCCGAACAATTCGAGGCTCTCTGCCAACAGTACGAAGGACAAATCGCAGGCTTCATTTCGCAACCTTATCAACACGGTAACTTTGCGGATAACGAACTGCCCGCCCCCGGATACTGGCAGAAGATCCGCGAAATCTGCGACAAATACGGCGTAGTTCTTATTATCGACGACGTACGTGCGGGCTTCCGTATCGACATCAACGGTTCCGATTACCATTACGGAATCAAGTCCGATTTGTCCTGCTTCTGCAAGGCAATCGCAAACGGATACAACGTATCGTGCCTCTGCGGCAACAAGAAACTTCTCAACGCGACGTCCGACATCGCGTACACCGGCAGCTACTGGCTTTCGGCAGTACCGTTTGCGGCGGGTATCGCAACCCTTCGCAAGGCAAAAGCGTTGAACGCTACCGAAGAAAACGCAAAGAAAGGCAAGAAACTTACCGACGGCCTTAAAGAAATCGCAAAAGACAACGGATTCGACCTCCGCGTCACAGGCGAACCGGGTATGTTCTATCTGCGCCTTGCGAACGACCTTCCTTCGCGCGTTATCCATCAGGACTGGGTATGCGAGTGCGTAAAACGCGGCGTATTCTTCACCAGCCACCACAATCACTTCATCAACTATGCACTCAGCAATGAGGACATCCAATACACTTGGGAAGTTGCGGACGAAGCGTACAAAGTAGTGCGTGAACGCTATCCCCAGGCACAACTCATTAAATAATTTTAGGAGGAATCAATTATGGCTTTAACTAAACAAGAGTGGATAAGGCTTGAAGAAAAGGCTGACGAACTGCGCAAACTTTGTCTTTACACCACGCATTGTTCCAGCGGGCATATCGGCGGCAGCATGAGCGCAGCCGACGTCCTCACTGCTCTTTATTACAAGTATATGAATTTCGACCCGAAGAACCCCGACGATCCTAACCGCGACAGATGCATCGTGTCCAAAGGACACATCGGCATTTTCCTTGCGGGTATGTTCGCCGACCTCGGACTTGTCGACAAAGAAGAACTCAAAACCTTCAACCTTACCGGCAGCCGTCTCGGAATGCACCTTGACAGCAATAAGGTCAAAGGTCTTGACGCGTCCACCGGTTCGTTGGGACACGGCCCCTCGCTTGCTCTCGGCATGGCTTATGCGGCACGTCTTAACAAACAAAACTACACCACGTACGTTATGACCGGCGACGGCGAACTTGACGAAGGTTCCTGCTGGGAAGCGTTCATGGCAATCTCGCACTTCAAACTCACGAACTGCGTCGTTATCATCGACCGCAACCATTTCAGTATCGACGGCAACACCGAAGACGTTATGGCGCTTGAACCCCTTGCGGACAAAATGACCGCTTTCGGTTTCGACACCAAAGTCATCAACGGACATCGTTTCGACGAAATTTGCGACGCTATCGAATACGCAAAGAAAGCGCCGAACGGCAAACCCGTTTGCATCATCTCCGACTCTATCAAGGGTGTAGGTATGAAACTTACGTCCGGTAACTTCAAATGGCACTACGGCGCCATCAACGACGAAATGTATGAAACCTGCTTGCACGATCTGGACGAATACAAGAAATCCAGAATCGCTGTGGCTGAAAAGGAGGGCATTTAATTATGGCTGGCGGATTAGTATATACTGCGCTTGAAAGCACATCAATGGCAACTGCCGAAATTTACGGCAAAACTCTTGTAAAACTCGGCGAACAAAACCCCAAAATCGTCGCTCTTACCGCCGACCTTAAAGGCTCGACGAAAATCGGCGACTTCGCGGCGAAATTCCCCGAAAGAACTATTAACGTCGGTATTGCGGAACAGAACATGTACGGCATGGCGGCAGGTCTTGCGAAATGCGGATTCATTCCTTTCGCGTCTTCTTTCTCCGTCTTCGCATCGCTCCGCGCGCTTGACCAGATTCACACCGACATCTGCTATCAGAATGTCAACGTGAAAATCATCGGCACGCACGGCGGTACGTCGTTCGGTCAGGCGGGCTCCACCCACCACGCAATCGAAGACTTCGCGGTTATCCGTTCGCTTGTCAACATGACGCTTATCTGCCCCGCCGACGGTATCGAAACGGGCAAAGCGGTCGAAGCGGCTGCAAACACCGAAGGTCCTTTCTACATTCGTATTAACCGTGGTTTCGACACCAACGTTTACGCGGACGACAACTACGACTTCGAAGTCGGCAAAGCCGTTCTCCTTAACGAAGGTAACGACATCACCATCATCGCGTGCGGCAGCTGCGTATATCAGGCTGTTCAGGCTGCGAAGATCCTTAAATACGACCACGACATCAATGCTCGCGTGCTGAACATGCACACCATTAAACCTATCGATAAGGAAGCAATCCTTGCTGCGGTCAACGACACTCGTCGTATCATCACCGCGGAAGACCACACCGTTATCGGCGGTCTCGGCAGCGCGGTTGCGGAAGTCGTCATCGAAGCAGGTAAGGCTTGCGCGTTCAGAAAACTCGGTCTCCAAGACAAGTTCAGCAAAATCGGTCTCCACGAAGACCTTATGGCTATGCACGAAATCGATGCGGAAGGCATCGTGAAAAACGCTCTTGAAGTCATCAATCAGGACTTCGAAAAAGAAGGCGTCAAAGGCTCTGCCGTCAAAGCGGAATCCGCAAAAGCCGGCGCAGCCGTCAAACTTGCTCCGCAGGGCGCAAACTGGGTAGACGAGGTATAGTATTATGGCAATGACTCAAGGCGATAAGTATGCATTGAGAATTTTCTTCTTCGCCGCGATTCCTTTGGCAAAAACCGTTGCGGAAAACGATCCGAAATTCGTAAAGAAATTCAAGGGTAAAAACTTCGTTTTCCAGATCAGCGTTTTGTCGCCGGAATTCAAGAAGACCGGAAAACTTTCAACGCACTTCGTTGTCAAGGACGGCAAGTGGGAAACTCACACCGGTGAAACCCACCCCCATCCTGATATCGAACTGGAATTTTCAACCCCCGAGAAGTTCATTCTGTTCTTCACCGGAAAAGGTATGCCGCTTCCCAAAATTAAGGGCGCGCTCGCACACCTTCCCACTTTCGTGAACATCCTTATGACGCTTCTCAGAATGGCGGGACTTCTGCAAGCCACCGACGTTCCCGAAAAACCCGAAGATCAGGAACTTTTGGTCTTGCTTTACATCAACCTTCTTACCGTCGGCGTCAGCCAACTTAACAGGGTTGAACATCCCGACGTCAAGCACTTTACGGAAGGCAGCCCCGACCGTGTGTACGCATTTGCGGTTACCGGTCACGAAAAACTCCAAGGCTGGCTCCGCGTTAAGGACGGTCAGACCGTTTCGGGACGCGGCGAATGCAAACGTTGCAAACCTTTCGTATGCATGCGCTTCGACTCTCCCAAACACGCTCTTGAAATTCTCATGAGCAAGGTCGAGATGATTCCTTATATGCAAAAAGGATATCTGTCCATCGAAGGCGCGCCCGAATTCGGCAACGAACTTTCGGCACAGCTCTTCACGGTTGCATATTACGCACAAGGCACGTATCTTGACGACCAGAAGAAACAATAACCTTCAACAATGCAAAGGGCACGCTGTTCAGCGTGCCCTTTTTTATGCCTTTTTCAAGGGGTGTAGTATTGCCGTGAAAAAACGGACGGTTGCCCGTCCGCAAAAATCAAATGCTGTAATTTTCGGTAGAATGTTTTTCGGCGTATTCTTCGTCAAGTTTTTTCAGGGTTTCGTTCAGGGGCTTACGCAGCGCGACGTATAAGGTGTAAATGGCAAGCCCGCCGATTTTTATCGACGAATGGAAAACGTCGGACGCGATTTGCGCCTTTATGATGTTTCCGCCGATAAGCGTGCCCACGGGGATAAAGTCCATAATCGCGTAAACGAGCGCGAAGATTATGCTTGCAAGCCCTTGCCTTAAATAAATTTCGCCGTACTTTTCGCTCTTTTTCTTGAAGCAGCAGATTGCGATGCCCGACGCAAGCAGGGCGGCGACGGAAATGCTTTCGACAATTTCGTACGCGATGAAAAGCCCTTGCTTTTTATCGGGATAAAAGTTTTGCATACCGCTGATTATCGGAAGGACAATCACGTTGACAAGCATAAAGACGACGGCGATAACCGACGGAATAAACACGCATTTTTTGTATTCGGTTTCTTCACCCTCGGGGAGCCCGCCTTTTTGCTTTTCGCGCACGGCGTGGAAAATGAAAATGCCGTATTCCACGATAACGCGAAGGGCAAGGACGGTTATCCCCAGGTCAACGACGAAGCCGTCCTGAATCCCCATAAGTTTCAGCGGCGCCCAGAATATCGTAACCGTCGTGTTGTAGTTGAACGCGGTAAGGAACACGCAGCTGATAATCGACGCAATCGCCGTCGCGTAGTAATATTTCGTTTGTTTTTTTCTGCTGTGGAAGTTCAGAAACGTCAAAATTAGGCAAATGAAAGCGATTGCAAGGTACAACGCCGCAAACACCGACACCCATATGATATAAGTGTTTTCGTCGGTGTAGTCCTGCATGAACGTGTAGTTCCGGACGTTGAAGTGAATGAGCGAGATAAAAAGCGCGATGACCGCCGTCGCGTCGTACGCAATTTCTTTTTTGACGCTCATCGGCGCGAAGTTTCTGAAATCGATATATCCCAGGACGAATGTCAGGGGGATCGCAAAAAGTAGGACGACGTTCACGATTGCGGCGGCTTTCATGCTGTCCGTGGAAATCGCCAGCAGGTTGACAAGACTTACCGCCGCCATCACCATAAGCAAAAACCAATAAATATTCAGAAGTTCTTTTTTCTTTTCGTTTTTTACGTTTTGTTCGTCCATACGCTAATGTTATCATTATTCTTTGAAAAAAGCAATTTTATTTTAATTAGTATATTCTTTTAATTTTCCGACACGCTATCAGGGATATGAAGAAATGCTTATTGTTTATGATGACGGCGGCGGTGTTTTTCATCGCGGGTTTTGAAAACCGCGGCGCGGCAAACGCCGCAACGCTTTACGATGTTTTCAGCGAACGCCACCTTGAATTTTACGAAAACGAAGTCGCGAAAGAAAAGGTTTTCAGCAAGTATTCGGAGCGCGAACTTGCAAAAATGGCAGTTGACAACGATATTTCGATTGATAAAGTCAAGAAATTGCTTGTATATTGTCACGCAATGAAAAATATCGGGAAGAATTATACGATAAAAGAAGCGGACAAATTATCAAACGCCACGGTAATTTCCGACGCCAGAAAGTACGTCGATTACCTGAAAGCGACAAGGACAAAGGAAGAACTTGCCACGCTTGAAAAAAGATTTAAGGAAATCGGCAGGGGACAATAAGCCGACAAAAACCTACAAAAAGGCAACGAAAAAGCCGCGGAAATTCCGCGGCTTTCTGCTGTGTCAAATTATTTCTTATAAGTCTTTTTGAAAAGTTCCAGCGAAAGTTCGGTCGTGTATTTGTCGGCTTTTGCCTTTTCGACGGTCTTTTGCTCGATATAAGTTTTGCAGCCTTCTTCCAAAGCGCGGCACGCTTCGAAAGCGTCTTCCAGAGTTTTCCCGCACACGAAAACACCGTGGTTTGCAAGGAAGCAGGCGTTTCTGCCTTCCATTGCGGCGACGGTATTTTTCGTAAGTTTTTTGGTTCCTGCAAGTCCGTACTTTGCACAACGGACGTCGCCCAGAAGATACTTTTTCATTTTATCGTTGAAAGCGGGCAATGAAAGGTGCGTGCTTGCAAAGGTTGCGCCCCAGGTGGGGTGGCTGTGCAGAACGACGTTGATTTCGGGACGCGCGCGAAGAATAGCGGCGTGGATTTTCCTTTCGCTTGTGGGTTTCCGGGGGCCCGTCCATTCAAGCGTTTCGATATCGACGACGGGAAGGTCGTCGGGCGTCATAACGACGTAATCGAGTCCCGACGGTGTGACAAGCGCGTGCTTTTCGTCAAGGCGGATCGAGATGTTGCCCCAGGTGCCTTGCACGAGGTTTTCTTCCAGCATTCTGACGCCTGCGTCTTTGACCATTTGTCTTAATTCTTTTTCGGTAAATGCCATAATAAACCTCCTATTCGCGCTCGGCTTTCAAAAGCGCTTCCTGATTCGTCTTGCTGTATTTTTTGCGATACACGACGTGTTCCAGCACCGCGCCGATTTTGCCGACGGGTTTGCAGCCGCCGACGGCTTGCGCCATTATAAGGGTATGGGCGGCTTTGTCAAGGACAAGACAAGCGGTGAAGGCTTCGTTGAGCGTCGTGCCTGTCGAAAGAATACCGATGTCCGAAAGCAGGCATGCTCCGCGGCCTTTAAGCGCCTTGGAAATTCCAAAGATGTCGTTGGTTTTTGCGGTTCTTGCGGTAGGGCCGACGATTTGCGCCATATCGTCCAGAACGGGCGGAATGGTGACTTTTTTATTTGCGACGGTCAGTGCGAACACGGGCGAAGTAATCATAATCGCGCCGACGTCCTGACGCGCGCCGTACAGTTTAACGTGCAAAAGCGCGTCTTTCAGAGTGTCGGAAGGGCATTTGTCGGTTTCGTTGAATTTTACATCAATGATATCTTCAACGGTTAAATCTTTGAAGTTAACCCCCGATTTGGTGATAAGCATACTTTCCGAGTCCACTCTTGCGCTGATGTTGTTGGTGTGCGCGCCGAAAAGATTTTCGTCGTAAACCTTATGCGCGTACTCAACCATTGTGTTTTTGAGTTTTTCGTTCATAACGACTCCTTATTAAAAACAGCGGGCGGAAAAAACCGCCCGCAAGTTTTAACGATTATTTCTTTTTGGGTTTTTCGAAGCTGCGTTGAAGTTCGGGCGTGCCTTGTGCTTTTACGAGAGCGAAAACTTTGTCAAAGCGTTCAAGCGCGGCGTCGATGACTTCGTCGGTGTCCGCCATGGAGGTGTAAAGGCGGCTTCCTGCAAGGGTAACGATACCGTTTGCCATATAAGCTGCGCCCATATCTTTCATGGCTTCTGCGCGGGCTTCCATTTCGGGCTTGTTTTTGAGAAGTCCCAAAGCGGATTTAAGGAAGCTGAAACTGCTGTAATCGAAGCTCATTGCGCCGGTGCATTCAAGGTGAACGATGCTGCCCTGGTTGTAAACGACGTAAGGAAGATTGTGTTTTTTGACAAGGACTTTAAGGCCTGCCGCAAGTCTGTCGCCCGCAATACCCGCTTTTTCGCAAGCGTTGTATTTTTCGATGGCTTTTATGCAGCAGTATCCTGCGTATGCGGACAAGGGGTTCGCCGCGAGAGTGCCGCCGACGTACGCTTTTTTGCCAAGGCCCGCAACGCCCGCCGCCATAAGGGAGATGTATTCGCGTTTGCCGCCTACGCCGCCCGCTGCGGGATAACCGCCGGCGATGATTTTGCCGAAGATGGTAAGGTCGGGTTTGACGTTGAAGAAGCCTTGCGCTCCGCCAAGACCCATACGGAAACCGGTAACGACTTCGTCAAAGATGAAGAGCGCGCCGTATTTGTGGGCAAGTTCAAGGGCTTTTTGGTTGTAATCGAAGTCAATGGGGCGAGTGCCGCTTTCGGGGCCCACGGGTTCAACGATGACGCAAGCCGTGCCGCCGCGAAGTTTATTGCGTCTGAGCATACCTTCCAGCATTTTCAGGTCGTTGGGGCGGACTTCGTCGGTGGAGCCGTAGCAGCCTTTGGGAATGCCGTGGCTTTCAAGAAGGTTGCGGCTTCCGGGGATTTTCAGACCATAGACCATCTGGTCGGACCAGCCGTGATATGCGCCGCCGATTTTGATGACGCGTTTGTTTTTGGTTGCACAACGGGATACGCGGATTGCCGCCATGACGGATTCTGTGCCCGAGCCGAGCATACGGAACATTTCGCACGCAGGCATATGTTTATTAATCTCTTTTGCAAGCAGAAGTTCCGCTTCGTGGAAAAGACCGGTAACGGGGCCGCAGGATTTGATAAGTTCGATCGCCTGTTCCTGAACTTCGGGGAAGTTGCTGCCGAGGATTGTCGGGCCGCCCGCTTGCAGGAAGTCGAAGTATTTGTTGCCGTCCGCGTCGTAAAGGTATGCGCCTTCGGCTTTTACCATGCACATGGGGAAGGGTTTGTTGAAAGCAAGGTTGTGCTGAACGCCGCCGGGGATATATTGTTTTGCCTCGGTGGTGATTGCTTTGGATTTCGCGCATTGTTTGTCGAAGTAGTTTTCGACGATGTCCTTATACGCTGCGTCCGATACGCAATAGATGGGTTTGCTCGTGAGTTCGTGCAACTCGTTGTAGATGTCTTGCGCTTTCGGCCATTTGCCTTGTTCGCAAGCGTAACCGTTTCTGCTCATAGTGAAGTCCTCCTAACGTTTTAAGTAGTTAATAAATTTATCGATTGACTGTTTGATTTCAACGTCGTCAAAGGGTTTGTTTTTGATGAAGCGTTGAAAAACAATTCCGAAATATGCGCCGAGGATATATGCCGAAAGTTCCTCGGGGGTGAACGTTTCCAAAAGTTTCGCGTATGCCGCGTGCGTTTTTATGCGCTCTGCCGCAATATCGTAAATTTTCGAGAAACTGCTTTCGCCTTTGCACAGGATACCGCGCATTAAAAGATTGCCCGTAAGGTAAGGGTAAGGTATCGTGTCGTCGACGAGTTTGTCGATGAGCGCCGATATGGAAACTTCCTGCTCGGATTCTTCAAAGACCGAAACAAGGTCGTTGATTTCTTCCGCCGCGATTTGTTCCATAAGGTCGTCCAGCGAATTGAAGTGAGTGAAGAAAGTGCTGCGCGATACGTCCGCCGCCTCCGATATTTCGTCGATGGTAACGTTCCCGAGACCTTTTTCTTCAAACAGTTTTTTCGCCGCGTGCAACAACGCTTTGTGGGTGTTGTTTTTTTTGCGCAGACGGCGTGACGTTTCCAATGGTGCCATAGAATCTCCTTTTAATATATTTTGATTATATCACTAAAATAATACGGTTGTAAAGAGATTTTTGTATTAAAGTACAATTTTGTACTGACGGTCAGTTTATTGATAACGATGTCCCGAAAATTTTCATTTTTTGCCGTTTTTCGTCTTTTTTCGCGCATTTTGGCGCGATAGCGCGCCCGTAAGGCGGTCAAAACCATTGACAAAACGAAAAGTCGCAAGTATAATAGGGCAATAGACATTGGCATATTTTATATGCCTTTGATTTTTTATGGAGAAGAAAAATGGAAAAAGAAGTTTTTTTAACCAAGGAAGGCTACGACAAATTAAAACGCGAATATGACGAACTCAGTTCGACAGGTCGCAAAGAAATGGCGGAAAAAATCAAAATCGCCCGTGAGTTCGGCGATCTCAGCGAAAATGCGGAATACGACGCCGCCAAAGAAGAGCAGGGTTTCCTTGAAAAGCGCATTCGTGAAATCAACGAAATGCTCAGCAACTGCACGATTATCGACGAAAGCACGATCGATACCAAAACCGTCAGCGTCGGTTGCATCGTAAAACTTCAAGATCTGGAATTCGGGGACAAACTCGAATATAAAATCGTCGGCGTTTCGGAAGCGAAAATCGAAGAAAATCTTATCAGCAACGAATCTCCTCTCGGCAGCGCGCTCATCGGCAAGAAAAAAGGACAGGAAGTCGTCGTTACCACCCCCGGCGGCGAAGCAAGATTCAAAATTTTAAGCATTAACGCATAAGAGGTCAAAATGGCAGAAAACGACGTCCGAAACAACGAACAACAGGAAGATTTAAGCGAGCTTATCAAGGTTCGCCGCGACAAACTGCGCGATTTGCAGGAAGCGGGCAAAGACCCGTTCAGAGAAGTCCGCTTCGATAAAACGGCGATGTCCAAGGAAATCGTCGACAATTTTGAAAAATACGAGGGCAAAACCGTGTCGCTTGCCGGCAGACTCGTCAGCAAACGCGTCATGGGCAAGGCAAGTTTCGCGCATATCCTTGACGGCGACGGTCAGATTCAACTTTACTTTAAGCGCGACGTTCTGGGCGACGAGCCGTATGCGGAATTCAAAAAATACGACATCGGCGATATCATCGGCGTGACCGGCGAAGTTTTCGTGACGCATATGGGAGAAACCACCGTCAACGTAACTTCGGTGAAACTTCTTTCAAAGTCGCTTTTGCCGCTTCCCGAAAAATTCCACGGACTTACCAACACCGACCTTCGTTATCGTCAGCGTTACGTTGACCTTATCGTCAATCCGGAAGTCAAGTCGGTTTTCGTGAAACGCAGCATGGTTCTTCGCGAAATCAGAAACTTTTTGGACGAAAAAGGGTATCTGGAAGTCGAAACCCCCGTTCTGCACAACATCGCGGGCGGCGCGAACGCAAGACCGTTCATTACGCACCACAACACGCTCGATATCGATATGTACCTTCGTATTGCTCTGGAACTTTATCTTAAACGCCTTATCGTCGGCGGGTTTGAAAAAGTTTACGAAATCGGCAGAGTTTTCAGAAACGAAGGTATGGATCAACGCCATAATCCCGAGTTCACTTTGCTGGAACTTTACGAGGCATACACCGACATTCACGGTATGATGGATATCACCGAAGGTATGTTCAGACACGTTGCAAACAAAGTATGCGGTACGGGCAAAATCACCTTCGACGGCGTGGATTTGGACCTTGACAAACCTTTTGAAAGAATTTCGATGGTCGAGGCGGTCAGAAAGTACGCAGGCGTCGACTTTGACAAAATCGAAACACTGGACGAAGCAAGGGCGGTTGCGAAAGAGCACCACATCGAATACGAACAACGCCACAAAAAAGGCGACATTCTCAATCTGTTTATCGAGGCTTACGTCGAGGATAAACTCGTTCAGCCCACGTTCCTTACCGGACACCCCGTGGAAATCAGCCCGCTTGCAAAGCGCGATCCCGATCATCCCGGCTACACCCAGCGTTTTGAGTTGTTCATAAACGGCAGGGAATACGCCAACGCTTTTTCGGAACTTAACGATCCCATCGACCAGCGCGGCAGATTCGAGGCTCAGGTAGAACTCAAAAAACAGGGCGACGAAGAAGCCAACGACATCGACGAAGATTATCTCACCGCAATGGAATACGGCATGCCCCCGACGGGCGGATTAGGCGTCGGAGTCGACCGACTTGTAATGCTTGTTACGGGTGCGGAGACGATAAGGGATGTGTTGTTGTTCCCCACAATGAAACCTATTAAAAAGTCATAATTTTGCGATCTTTTGAGTTTTTTCGGGAACCTGAAAATCCGTGTACGCTAAGTACACTAGGATTTTCAGAACCCCAAAAGAAACGTCAAAATCTCATCAAAATTCTGACTTTTTAGAGAGAATTATATTTAAGCACCCAAACGGGTGCTTTTTTATTAAAGCAATTTTAATTCCGTGCAACGCGCCTTATGTTATTGCGAGGCATAAATCAGGGGACCCCGCGGGATACTGTGTACCCGTGGGGAGAAGGAGCACGCAAGCAAAAGAGTGAGCGTTATCGCCTGCGATAACGTGATTTCAAAAACGAAGTGTGCGACGCGTACGCGCCTTCGCACGAACCCGTCAAGAACCCCGAAAATCCATCAAAATCTTTACTTTTTAAGAAAGCCAAATAATAATTAAAGCACCGATATTTCGGTGCTTTTGTTTTGGGTTTATATCGTTGCGCGCGGTTATTGATTGTTGCGGAAACCGAATCCGCTGACTTCTTTTGCCTTATTGATATAGGTGAACGCGTCGGGATCGACGTCTTTTATGATTTGTTTGAGCAGGGCGGATTGCTTTTTCTTCACGACGCAGACCAGGATTTTTCTGGTGGAATTTGTATAGATGCCTTCCGCGTGGATTATCGTACCGCCGCGGTGCAGGATTTGCACGATTGCGTCGCCGACTTCTTCCGCCTTATCGGTGATGATATTGAACACGACGCTGGATTGCGTACCCGTCGTGATGACGTCCGCAACCTCGCTTGTCAAAAACAGGGTGATGAACGAGTAAAATATCGGGGAAGCGATTTTGACGAAGGTCGTGTTCGCGTCCATGCCTTTTGCCGACAGCAGACCGACGATACCCGACAGCAAAACGACGATGCTGTCAAACAGGAAAATAAACCAGCTTGTATTAAGTTCGGGCTTTTTCTTGTTTGCGATTTTCCCAAGGATATCCGTGCCGCCCGCGCTGCTGTTCGTAAGAAGGGAGCCGCCAAGCGCAACGCCCGTAATGACGCCGCCCGCGAGTGCCGAGACTATCGTCAGACTGCTTTCCATGCCCGAGCCTTGAAATACGGGCAGTTTAAGTGCGGAAAACAGTGCCATAAAGCCCGAATAGCCCAAAACGACGATGGTCGTATTGATTGCAAATTGTTTGTTGAGCGTGAAAAACGACGCGATAACAAGCGGCAGATTCAGCACGAAAATCGTGACGGCGGGGTTGAACACGCCTTCCGCAAGTTTATGGTCGTACAGATTGACGACGTTGTACACGATACTCGCGATACCGCCTACGCCGCCCGGGGCAAATGCGTTCGGGACAATAAAGACGTACGACGCCACCGCGCGAAGCAGTGCGAAGAATAGCAAAAGACCGTAAAACCCGACACGACTTAAAAATTTTTTCGATTTCTCTGATTTCATAGCCCGTAATATAAACTTATAAAAGAAAATTGTCAACAAAAATATCTCATGTTCGACACAAAATATTTTGTCGATAAACATTGTATGCCAACAGATAACAATATGAACGTTGCCAAAACGCCGATATTTCAACGCTTTTATGAAAAATGCTCGCTTGT